>Ga0325414_1005138_pt1 | contig 13769 bp, 10 predicted proteins | sample PopdelMetagenome_8_FD_206183 | JGI IMG/M metagenome (GOLD analysis project Ga0325414, IMG submission 206183) | Populus deltoides microbial communities from Bellville, Georgia, United States - Leaf-PdKOR-R3 | ecosystem: Host-associated > Plants > Phyllosphere > Phylloplane/Leaf | place: USA...
CACATCTGTCTAATGGCAGACTAGAAGAAATCGGCCATTCAATTTGATGCAACCTTCTAAAGTTGCCCTTTGGAGGGAGACCTACGATGCCTAAAGGTCCCTCGCCAGAACGAGTAGTCAGCGGTTCCAATAGGTAAACGGACTCACAAATCCAGGGCAGCAGCATCTACAGACATATAGTCATGTAGGCATATCGCAGCCGAGGCTCCTTGTACTTTGCAGGGTGATTGGTATTGTTTATATTTTTTAAATTTTATTTTTAGTATGAATATCAAAACACTTCAAAAATATAAAGAAAAAATAATTTTTTTTAAAATACACTACCAACGCTTTTCTAAACACATTATTCTAATATAGGTGAAGAGGGAATATATAATCAAAGCACGAACAAGGCACCTTTTCTAACTTAATATTTTAGGGAATGCTTGTGTTTAATTTGTTAGGCATGATTAATATTTTAAAAACAAATCACCGAATTTTAAGTTTGTAATTCGGAATAAAAAATAAAAATAAAAAAAGTTCGATCATCGTAGCCCAAGTGCATGCACTCGACAATAAATGTCTATATCTGCAATTGAAAGAATCGAATTCAACAATATGTGAGGTACGCAGGCTAGAGGTGGTGGACACGACTTGACAAGTCCACTGCACCCCAAAAAGGGATGACCTTAGCTCTACCCACGAGGTCTTCTCTGTTGTCTCTCGCCCTTTGCTCTTTTTTTATCTCCACTCGTACTATTCCATGGAAATTTTCTATGATTTGCAGTAACTCTCAAGTTACTTAAATTGTGCTTGTTTTTAAAATTTAAATTGTGTTTGCCGGATCTAATATTAAATTCATATTTTTTTTTTATAAATCTGATATGTTAATATTCAAAATAAAAAATATTATTTTAATATATTTTTAATTAAAATATCTTTTATAAAACAACATTGAATCGCATTATCAAATATATATATATATATATATATATAGATATAGTCTAATGCAAAGTTGATTTTTTTTATATCTCAATGAAGAATGGTTTTTTGAGTTAATATAATTATTAACTGGACCATAGAGTTTATTAACACAAATTAATTGATCTTTAGAATATTAAAAATAATTAAATAATCTCTTGACCACCATTGACCATCCCTGTTTAGGGATTAAATTGAATATATCTTTCCTGAGAAACCATAAACTAGGAGGACGATATTCAATTCCATATTCAATTCCATTAAACTAAAAGGATTAACGTGTAAAATCACATCTAGAATTATTCAAGACACCCTTACATACACATACGGCTAAGTGTCTGTCAAACAGTACTTCCTCCCATATCACAACCATGCATGCAAAGCTTTTTCATGCATCCAAGCAAGTACTTTTGCAGTAGTTTTGCTCGATATTTGGCAGGAAAGAGAACACCAAGAGCCACTGAATAATTGAATGGTGCATGGAACACGACAAATTTAGCCTCGCGCAAGAGCCAGGAGGTATAGTCTTAGTTTTTCTTTTTTTCAAAAGATGGAATCTAAATTGTGGAAGATCTAACCATGCTACATCAAGAAACTTATATTAGATTTGAAATTTAAAAATGAATAGTGTTGTAAGTGCTACTACGATGAAAATGTGAAGTGATTGGAAGAATATGTCACAATATTTTTGGGCTATCATCATGTTAAATAATTTGTGGGATTTTGGGTCATGGTGAACCCATTTGATTGAGATGATTAATTTAGGATCTTGGGTCTGCAAACATTCCCTTTTGCCTCGGCTACATTATTGTAAAAAGGGAATTTATATTACCTCTAGAGGCCCATTCCCTTTGTTCATTGTTTCATATTTACCATTGTTTTTGTGTTGGTGTGGGGCAAGTCATGTCAAAATAATGGAGGTTCTCGTTTTTTTTCTTTTGATCTGATCTGTTTCAACTAAGCTAGCGGTCGAATATCATATTTGATTTGACATCTACTCTTTTTTTTCTCTCATGTTATACACTTAGTTAAAGATGACAATAATAACCGATAAAAAAAGAAATAAATGTGTTCTTGTGTTAGTTACAAATAATTATAAGCATATTTGTGTTTTAAATTACAAATAATTATAAGCATATTTGTGTTTTAAATCACGTTGTGAGATGTTCATCTTATATTTAGAAAGTTTGAGTTTCATTAAGATTCAGATCTTGGAATAATAAGAATTGATGATGCTGTTTATAAGAAGTTAATGTGAATTTAGCGTAAATGAGAAAACAAGAGAAAATAACTCAAGACTGTACAATTATAAAATAATTGGTATTTCAACTTTAGTTTTTATTTATTTAATTTTTAATTTTTTATTTTGGTCATTTTTTAGAAATTTTATTTGTTTTCAGTTTCATTCTTCAATCCCAATTTATCAAATACTATATTTTTCAATTCAATCCTCATTCTTCGAATTTCTATTTTTTCTTCTTGGTCGTTTTGTAAAAATTTTATTGTTTTCAATTTCATCCTTCAAATCAATATTATGCTTTCCAATTTCAACCTTATTGTTTTATTTCTAATTTTATTTCTTAATTTTTTTGTAAAAGTTATTATTTTTTTCAAATTCACCCTTGAATCAAAACATTATTTTTATTTTTATGTCAATTTTGATCCTTATTCTTTTGATTTTTTTATCCTTTTACTAAATTGATTTTTCTTTTTAATTTCACCCTCTAATCAAATATAAAATTTATTTTGTATTTAATTTTTTTATCCTCATTATTTTAACTGATATATTTTTGTGTGTGTGTGTGTGTGTGTGTGTATATATATATTTCAATTTCATCCTTCAATATTTGATTGATTAGAAATTGAATTTCATAGTTTTTTCATATTAAGTGCTTTAGGTCTAATGATCCGGGTCACAAGTTTAAAAAGATAACATATTTTTTTTAAAAAAAAAATTTTATAATCCTCTTTATATTTTTACCAGGTTATTTCAATCTCATGATCTGAATCGCAGATTTGACGAGATATACCAAGTTGGTTTATTTTGATTACATGTTTTTCATGTTACCTTAAATTAACAAAAAAAAATTAATTTTAAAATTTTTAATTCATTTTGGTATTTGAATATTATTTTTTGCATATATATATATATATATATAGTGCCGCGACCAAACACAGTTACCTAGGCTAATGTATAACAATACATTTTTATGCGGCATTCCAGTTTTTTTTCTTTAAAAAAAAAGAAGCTAATGAATTCTCTGCGTCATGAGGTCCAAACTAAAGAATATTTCGTGATCATTGCTCTTGGAAACCATGATTATTTTGACACAACAAACAAACAAACAAATAGCAAGCACATTAATTTGCTGTAATATAAAAGCTGAAAGGAAAGGGCATTGAAGCTATATGAAAATCACTCTCAAGTATAGCTCATTGACACCCAAACCATGTAAATTTGAAATTGGATTCAAATCTCTGCCTTGGGAGTCGCAAAAGAACCACTTATTAAAAACAAAAACGCATAAGTAATCCCATAACCATTTGATGCGATATTAGTACTTAGTTAAAAAATTGCAGAGCTAGCAGACAGAGAAAAGAAAGCCTCATGAAACCCTAATTTGGCCAGCCAGGCAACAGGGGGTTTCTTTTGTAAAGTGGTCGTTGCTGTTGGCACAGGCTACAACATTAGCTAGCTAGGATCATTGTGATGCAACGCCTAAGCAATAAAGTCAGTATATATGGAAAGGTGTTAGCGTTCTACAATCCAGGGTTGGCAGGAAAAGCTCACAGACATAGCTTCGTTGCACAGTGACTGGTTTTTCACCCCTTTCCCCCCCAGTCTGGGATAGATCAATGGCAAAAACAAACCCAGGTAAAAAAAAAAAAAAAACAACAGGGATCATGCATTGCAATTGACCCTCCATCCACTTGAACATTCTCTTGCACTTTAACTATTTTTTTTAAAAAAAATAAGTTTTTTTTGTATTTTTAAATAATTTTAATAGGTTGGTGTCAGAAGTAAGTTTTTAAAAAGTAAAAATAAAATATTATTTTAATAGATTAGAAAGATAAAAAAAAAAAAAAAAAAACTATGCGAATGTCTCTTTCCATTCACGACACTTCTCTGTTCAAAAGCATCCAAAGTCAAGATCAGGATCCAGATATTTGTTCAGTGGACTTCGTTGTTACCCTTGTAGACTCGCCAACATTACATTTCCACATCTAATGTTTGTAATCTTCCATTTCAATCCTTTTAGTTTCTAAAATGTTACCTCTAATTTACCATTAAATAGCGTACCTTTTGATTTTATTTATTGATTTATTTTATATTGTATTTTAAATTTATTTTCTGAAAAAAATAAGAGAAAGTAAGAAAACAATTAAAAAAAGGGTCAGTTTTTAATTATTTAGTAGCTATTAGTAAGAGGACAACACTAAAGCTTCTTAAGTCTACGGTGGTGAAATTGGAAAAGGAAACCTTTCAGGATAGAAATAGAACATTAGTGAATCTATAAGGGTAGAATATAGTCCGGCCTTATTTGTACTTATTGTGCCTTTTGATTCTTCTCCTCCTCTCTGTATTTCTTGTTACCTTTCCTTTTCACTCATCATCTCTAACTCTGTGTCCTGATAAAAGGAGCTGGCCTCTGCGTGTGCATGTAGTAGACTTCGAGACCAGAAAGAAAGTGATCTAAAAGGAAGTGTTGAAGAATATGGATCTTCGTTCTAGAAGAGGCAGAGGAGAAAGATCAGAAATGAGCCCAGACAGGGTCAAAGTGTGCATGCAGCAACCAAGGGTCAAACCCATAAAAAAGGTTCAAGTTGTTTACTACCTATCCAGAAATGGCCAACTTGAGCACCCACATTACATGGAAGTTGCCCATTTGGCCAATCAACACCTTCGTTTGAGAGGTGGATTATAACAAGCCAATTGAATTCTTGCTTCTTTCCTTCGTTTCTCAATGTTATTCTTGCCTGTGACATTCCTTTGTTTTTCGTCCTGTACATGATAGATTTCACCGATCGGCTCACAGTTCTCAGGGGAAAAGGCATGCCCTCTCTATATTCTTGGTCTTGCAAAAGGTACATGCTGCTGTTACATGTTGACAGTCTCTGATTGCTTGTGCTAAATTTTCCTTATGGTCTACATTTACTGTTTTGATTTTCATTTAGGAGCTACAAGAATGGGTATGTTTGGAATGACTTGGCAGAAAATGATATCATCTATCCATCTGATGGAGCTGAATACGTTCTCAAAGGGTCTGAACTCGTTGAAGGATGCCCTGGTCAGTGTCTCTCTCCATTAAATGATTGTTACAACTTACAAGTTGCACACAGCACTGTATTGGTGGGCTCATTTGTAACATGCATTTCTTTTGCAGAAAGGCTTCAACAACTTCATGTAAGCAATAATAGACAACTAATTCAGGAACCCAATCTCCATGCAAAGAGAAAACAACTTCTGGAACCTATTCAACAGCCCAGACAACTCGAAGAAACGCATGGAACCAAGTACTATCAAGAATATGATGATGAAGAATCACAGGAATCACAAGAAGAATATGAAGATGAAGAGAAAACAAGCTATACAAGCTCGACAACACCCCACTCTCGTTGTTCAAGAGGGGTATCCACAGACGAACTTGAAGAGCAAGTACCCCGCAAAAACCCCACCACTGAGTCAACTCAACATCACTCCCCCCCAGAATCAACACCCTCAATACTCTCTGAGAAACCCCGTCAAAGCACCAACAATACCTCCAAACGTTTTGAAGACGGTGACCCCGTTGCCATCGAGTCAGCACCGGGTCGTAACTCGGTCTTACTCCAACTCATTTCTTGCGGAAACTTGACTGTGGCCAAAGCAAAAAACAACGTGCCTAGTTTAAAGCAACCGGCTGCAGCTGTGACAGTGAACGGTCCCAATGCTAACGTGGTTAAAAGGAGTGTAAGCGATCTTCATAGAGGGGTCTTGTATAAAACTGCAGTTAAGGTTGCTGAGGAAGAGATGATTAGCTACATGTCCGAGAATCCTAGGTTTGGAAATCTACAGTCTGAAGAGAAGGAGTATTTTAGTGGCAGCATTATTGAGTCAATGAGTGAGAACCGAGTTGTGGACGAGCCTGCTTTGAAGAGATCCAATTCCTATAATGAAGAAAGGTTAGTCACCAGTCATTAGTGATCCTATCTTATAACATTTTTGCAATAATTTGAAGTCTAGTCGAGTTGACTCAGTTCAGTTTGATTTTGACCCTCAAACAGTTTGCATGTTGGCCATCCATGTTAGATGAGACCTTGGTAGCATAGTGGACCAGCTGATATGGATTCCAATTCCTTGACGAGCCAATTATAAATTGGTCCCTATATTTATAATAATAATAACAATGTAATCCCCATAGTTCTTAAAATATCTTAATCCGTTGACTTATCTGGTTGTCAAGTCTGTAACAAAAATCGAGGGAGGGACTCACTAAATGAATGAAATATGGAAACACAGGGATTGATTTATTATTTTTCAAGACTAGAGAACTGTTATTACTTTATTTATTAAGACTACAACGACTGGTTTATAATTTACACTTCTGACTTGACCTTTCGAAAATTACCAAGAAAAGGGTCAAATTAGAGCGGTTGTAGTGGAGGCTTTAATTATTAAAGTTAAAGATTCATATCTTCGACTTTTTGAGGAAAAGAAAGCATAATAACTCCATGGTAAACGCACTGTAACAAATTGAGAATCCTCACTTTTTTACTTTAGTTAATTACCACCAAGTGATGATTATCTGGTTGATCATGGCTAGAAACGGTACCTTCGAAAAGAACGAGCAAAGTTGCTTTTTCCGTTGCTTTAATTTTTCGAACCAACTTTTTTGGTTCCCTGTGTTAGTTTTTGCTAGCTTGTCGATCCGTGATGCTTTGTTTTCCTGTAGTATAATGTATTTTGCTTGCCATTTCTAATCATAGAATTAAATTTAACGTTTTCCCTTTGTTAAAAAACTAACCCAGGTGCACCAAGGCTGGAATGGAGGATGTTCAGGAAGAAGTGAAGGAGAAAGCAGCAAGAGGCAAATGCATCCCTCTCAAAAAATCTTCGTCATCTTCGAAACAAACCAAGAAATGAGTACTGATGTGTCCCATTGAGTGGAAGTGGTTGCAGCATTAATTATTACTAGCAGTTATTAGGGTTTTACCTAGTAGGGTAACTGTGGTGCTGTGGAAATTAATTTGACAAGTATGTTGTAAATCTTGGAATTGGAGACGTTGAGAAATGGAAACCATGGTGCTAGCTGGTGTGATTCCATTCATTACTGTTTGTCTTTGTGTGCTTTAATGAGATTTCGATCATTTTCATCATGACTTCTACCCTTCAATCTGTGGTTCTCATCATGCAGCCATCTTCGTTTGCTTTCACTCAACTGATGCATCTTTGATTGGATTCGATGTGGGAAAATTGTTGAGTGGAGAGAGGTTACTGAAAGAAGCCTAGAATTTCCTATCCTTGTGTGTTATTATCACTGTAATCATCATACCAAAGAATCCAACCAAATTTGATGTCTTTGGCACTTGTCAAAGGGCAAATTCATGCAATTAAAGGTCCTCAACGTGATCCATGCTGACAAAGGATATCAACAGACAATCGTTTTATTTGACCAATACATCATCTATCCACCATTTGCACCTTCCCTAGCGGGTATTCTTTGACCAACGAGTCCAGCGCCTGCCTTTTTCTTCTTTCTCAGCAAAATTCCAGATGAACTTTTTTTTACCGAGATCCGATGTGTGTAGGCCTGAATGGAGTTGATACAAATTAATCGGGCCTGAGTTAAATTAGTCCAGGACCCACTATCATTCTGTGTTTTCTCCTGATTAGATCCTTGGGATTCTTCTAATCTCATTGTCCGATAGACGTAACAAAACAAGTCTGACCTCAACTCAGAAAGATCATGAGGCATCAAGCCTAGAATACAGGGGTCCGTAAGGACCTAGCAAGCCTAGGGTCTACTAGGCCCAACAACTATCTTCATCTTGCTGTTTGGACTTCTAGAGGCAGTCTGGTTAAATCCAAATTCCAAGGAACTTCGTAAGAAAATAATCAAGCTTTTAATTAAGAAAAATAAACATAAATTGCTGGTCACGAACTATTGCTAAGATATCAGCGCGACATTTTCGGCTAACCCACGGATGCTGGCCTTGTTGAAGTAGTTTTTCAGCTCAGGATCACTTCCATAACGTTGATCAATGGGTCATGGGCTCATGGCTCATGCAATAAAGCAATTTCAATGCACGTGATTTGATTCGATGTGAGCTAAAAGATCTCCCCAAGACAAGGTACTTGATAAAAGCACCCAAGATTTCCAGGGCATTGCCGAAAACGATGGTATTTGCCCTTCGGATCCACCATAACACGTTAAACTATAATTTTTTTGGGGGAAAATCTAGGCCTACCCCTCTTTGTTTTCCCTTGGATCTGCTTTAATTGCACCAGAAATCTTTTAATATTTCCTCATCCATCAGGTCAGCTTCAATATTTCATAAAATAGAACTTTGATAGAGAATTCTTGGCGCGACTTAAGGAATATTGAAGCAAGCCAACCGACAATTAATTGCTAGAGATAGTAATGCCGCAAGACTTGCTGCATATCTTCTTTTTTTGTACATGTGACAGTACTCTTCCCCTCCTCAATATTAGAGCCACTGCTTACTTATTTTCTCACCCTCAACGAGCAAGCTCTCACTATAACATAATCACACTCGTTTTACCCTTCACCTTTGTTTCTCATTTTCTCAACTTCTGCTTTCTTAGTTCCTCACTCGATCTTGCCACTAAACCATGGCTAGGCTGTTACTATTTGCCTTGTGTGTGCTCCCTTCACTTGTTAGCGCATGGAGAATGGGAAACCCTTTCCATGTCCGAGGCCGCGTTTACTGTGACACTTGCCAGTGTGGCTTCGAGACCAGAAAAACTACTTACATATCAGGTACGCACGCACGCACTCCTTTTTATCCTCACTAATTCTAATTATTGCAGCTTTTCTCCATACAGATAATGGGTTTTATTCAATATACTATAATATCCGATCGTAGTTCTTGATGAATATTGTGACGTCCTCCAGGTGCAAGGGTTAGAATTGAATGCAAAGACAGAACAGACTTACAGCTTAGATACAGTATGGAGGGTGTGACAGACTCAACCGGGGCATACAAGATTATGGTTGTGGGCGACCAAGCGGACAGGATTTGCCATGTTGTTCTTGTTGATAGTCCAGTGGCTGACTGCAAAACGGTACACCCAGTACGCAACCGTGCTGAAGTTATTCTAACCCGTTCCAACGGTGCCATTTCTGATCTTCATTACGCTAATTCCTTGGGGTTTGTGAAAGACGAGGCATTGCCTGGGTGTGCTGAATTGGTCAAGAAACTTCTAGAATCCGATGAATAGATCAACAATGAACATTCTTGATAGGCTACCTAGTCCCATCTTTTAATTACTTATGGTGTTCTTCTTGGTTTGATGTTTATTTGTTGGTAGCTTGTCTCTTAGCTCATGAGACTACATATGATGTCATTGTTTGTGCTCACCTATTTTGTTTTGTTTTCATCTACTTGATTAATAACACTAAATTTATGACGAGTGTGTTTATTCCTTTTCTTTTGCTTAGATTGGATCGCTTTTAACATAAAATTTCTTTTCTTGAAATGGTAAATAAGAGGCGTTGATATTTAATTTATTTTTATTATAATTTTAGAAAATAAATTTCATTTAAAATTTAATTTTTAATATTCGAAATTTTTTAAACATAAAATTTCGTTAAAATATTTAAATTGAATTTAATTTAAAAAGTATTAAACATGTTATTAAAAAACATTAAAATTTATATTAGAGTCTCATATGAAAACTGAATCTTTTGAAGTAAAGGATAATATTATTTATTTTCCAATATATTTGAGGAAAAATTGATAAAATCCGAAACTTATGAATCAATTTATAATTGAGTAATACATTTGGTCAATAAATGATTTAATTACTTTTAAATTTTAACACTAGAGGTGTTCGACTAATCTTTTTTGATAAACTAAAAGTACTAAGCTAGAATCAACTCAAATTGTACTAGAAATTGAAAAGAAACAAATTAATAAAGACGACGCCGTTTGGCTCTCTGCCACGGCCCTCGCATGACGAACCTCTCCCTCGTCTGGCTCCTTGAAGAAGGTTACATAGATTTTTTTGGTCCTTCAAGTTTAAGACTTTAGTTATATTTACCCCTCAAGTTTAAATTTAGTCTCACGAGACCTTATGCTCTCAGTTATTGATCAAGTGTGATTCCTCTATGGCTAATGGTTGGAAAGACTGATTAAGAATGTCAATTTTATAAGAATGTGTGTTTTGATTCAGTCATGTGGTAAGAAAAAATAAGAAATATAAAAAAAATTCAGAACCAAAATATAGTTCTTTTCTTCTAAAAAGATTTAAATAATAAAGGAGAGAGAGTGAACTTTTTATTGATTTTGTTTGAATTTTATTTTTGAAGTATTTTGTGTCTTTGTAATTTTAGGTTTTTATTTAAAAAAATAACTAGTTTTCATTTTGATTCTTTTATTTTTATTTTTTATTCAATTTTAATTCTTGTTTTTTTGGTAATAAAATGTTTTTCAAAAATATTTTTCAATTAAAAAATTATTAAAATGATGTTTTTTTTTTAACATTAACACATAAAAATTATTGAAAAATATTTTTAAAAAATATCAATTTAATATTTTTCAATAAAAAACAAATTGAATGATAAAAACAAAAAATCCTCTAAATTAATTTGATCATCCATGCGGCATAATTCAAATCAAATCAGGGAGTTTTTGAAATGAACATCATTAAGAAGTTTCTTACATTAGTGATAGATTTGGAATGAATATGGATGGACCATGCATGACAAATCGTTGAAGCACAAGGTTTTGAGTGACCAAAATTGAAGTAAAGGATCTAAAGTGACCACTTGTAAGACCTCGAGGGACATTGGAATTTATTTTCACTCCTTTGAAAACGTTCATTTCTGTTCGTGCATCTGTCAACTCTGTCTTTCTTGTAATATCGAGGACGAAGAGTTTTAACTTGTTTGCCATTCGCCAACAATCACTGTTAAGTCTTCTTTCTCTACTTCCAGTCTTTTCTCTACTTTGAGTGTGTGTGTAATTGAAAAGTTTTGGATCGTGATTCTTGTGCTGATTCTTTTATGGTGCAATCCTGTTTCTTTTTTTGTTGGGGTAGTTTGATTTGATCATAGGTTTTGTCTTTTATTGAAGCTGAATTTGAAGTGGGATTTTGATTTTGATTACCATTAAAACAAAGAGAAACGTTAATTTGTGCCCCCTTTGCATGTGTTCTTTTCCTCTTAATCTTATCATGTTTGATCCACGAAAGGTTTATTTTTTTATGATTATTTGAATTTCATGGAACCTGGAATAGTATTTAAGTGAACTGCTCAATGCAGTATGATTTAGTATAGTGAAGAAAATGTAAATTTTCTCCACGGAGAGGAAAAGAGGAGGAAGAAATTTATGGGTTTCAATGAAGTTTCGCTTTTGGTTCGTGCTTAAAGACTAACTGTGTTTAATGGGGGATCGGGTTCTAAATTCTTTTAATTTTTATAGATAAATAATTATAGTAGCATTTGTTTTTGAGCTTATTGTACAATGAATCTTCATGTTTAATTGGTAAAATCGAAATAATTTGTCGGTATTAGATTTTCTATGTTTCTCATATGCTGTTTCTAGGAAAAACGAATCCATTTATGTTTGCTAACATTTTTTTTCCCCTTTACTGTGTTGATATTTTCAGTTTGATAAGGGATGGCAGCTGGCGCCTTGCACAGATCCATTAGGACCATTCAGCTCCATGGTGGTAGCAATGATTCTGCCTCTACTAAGGAATTTGGGAATTCCTCATTGAAATTTATCTCAAAGGGTTTTGCAGTAGATGTAAAGTTTCTCAGCAACAGGAGTCGCAGTTTTAGCCACTGCAAAATGCATGTTATTCGTGCAATTTCTTCTCATGCATCAGTGGTGGATCCAATCTTGTCTACTTCACACGTGACCACCAATTTCAATCAGAACACATCAAGTGAGTGCGATAGTTAACTGTTCTTTTATAGTTGACTGTTGTGGTCTTGAATTTGTTACTTATAATGGCCAACGTGGCACATTGCATCATATTCCATCACATATGCTTGCTTAATAAACCTGTTAATGCAATGGCCTTTATGAAATATTATCAGATAACCATGGCAGACCATTCTCAATTTCAACTTTGCTGAATAACAATTTCCGATGTCTGTGATGTCAATTAAATACTTGCTTGTGATCACTTTTTGGCAGTCGAATCTTCCTTGATATTGATCCGCCATGGTGAATCTATGTGGAACGAGAAGAATTTGTTCACTGGTTCTGTTGATGTGCCTTTAACCAAGAGAGGCATAGAGGAAGCCATTGAGGCTGGTGAGCGAATTAGCAGCATACCAGTGAACATGATTTACACATCTGCATTGATTCGTGCACAGATGACAGCTATGCTAGCCATGACTCAACATCGTCAGAAGAAGGTACCTGTGTTCATGCTTCCATAGCATGGCAGAACTTCACTTTACACACACATTTGGCATCTCAAATCATGTGAGCAAGTCACATGTAGTTATGTCTTCTTTCCATTCCATTTTTCTTGTATTACAATCCCCACATTATTCAATATCTTATTATGAATGGAGCAAACTCAGCTGATGCAGTTTGAGCTGGCATGCGATATCTATCAGTCATGAATAAAGACTTCACTGTAGAGGGACAAAGTGTTCAATCTAAAAAACTTCTTCTGATGCTTTCTTGCCTTTTTTTACTGAAAGAAAAATGTTGCAACCCAGCCCAACCTCATGAAGAATTCCCATTTGGTGTCTTATTTTTTTTTTCAAACAGTACACAACATGTTTAGGTCCAAAATCCTCCATGTTTAGCCCAGTAATTTTTCTCCCCTTCTCGATAGTGTCCCCAGCTCCCACTTTTACTGGAGGTTTCCTGCCTGTCATAATATGGACACACCATTTGTAATAACAAGGCTTATCCATTGTTGTAAAAGGTGCCGTATGTTGGCTGATTTGTTGTTTGACTACCTTAGATGGCCCAGAATTTTTCTGTTCCTTTCAAAGCAGGATAATAGCATATACGTCTTCGTGGGCACACCTTTCTGGGGGCTGGGGGGGTTACAAAAGATGTCTTCCCCAGCACGGCTTTACTGAAATATCAACCTCATATCATCAACTATTCATATGCATGCAGAATTCATCTTTTGTCATTTCATAGATTAGCTTTAAAAAATACAGCATATGCATTTAAAGCATGGGTGGGAATTCCCATGTCCTTGATCAACATTCTCTGTTCTCTTTTTACTTTCATTTGGGCTGTATTCTCATGAGCTCAGTGAACATAATGTTGCTCATTAGTTCTTTAGGGTGAATTGGAAATCATGGAGCATGTTACTTAGTTATTTGGTCAGTTACTTGAATATAGTGATCACTTCAAAGTATTAGATGGCTAGTTCTGAGGTCCTCGTAGATTTATCTTTGCAGAACAAATTGTAGGGAAGTTAAAACTAGTTGGCTTCGACTAGTATATAACATTCAGTAGTCAATGGAAATGAACCGATAATTTCAGAATCTACAGAATTATATTTTTTAACCTAATTCATATGTGTACTGTAGATACCCATTATTATGCATGATGAGAGTATACAAGCAAAAGAATGGAGTCAAATTTTCAGTGAAGAAACA
>Ga0325414_1005139_pt1 | contig 13768 bp, 9 predicted proteins | sample PopdelMetagenome_8_FD_206183 | JGI IMG/M metagenome (GOLD analysis project Ga0325414, IMG submission 206183) | Populus deltoides microbial communities from Bellville, Georgia, United States - Leaf-PdKOR-R3 | ecosystem: Host-associated > Plants > Phyllosphere > Phylloplane/Leaf | place: USA...
AAATTAATGTAATTAAAAATTAAAAAATAATCACATGTTCTTTTTTATAATATCATTACTTAGATGAATTTGATCACAATTTTATCCAAATATCTTATACGTGGTTTTTTTACTGTACATAAATTTTGATAAAAATTTTTATTAAACACATATCTAAAACAAACTTATTACAACTAAATATACTTTTTTTACAATTTAATTTTTTTAAATCACAACTATAAAAGTTATATAAAATACATACTCTAGGCAGTATTGAAAAAGAAAGAAAGAAAAAGAAAAATAATCTCCCTGTTAGAAATAAATAAATAAAAATAACAACAACAACAAAAGCGACCCTTCTGCTGCTTCGTCTCTCTTTCTCTCTCTCTCTGCGTCTCTCTCTTTTAATAACAAAAGAAAACAAGAAAGAAGGAAATCAAATAGTAAGAGAAAAGGGAAAAAAAATGTCAAACAACGAAGAGCTTGTGGAGGAAATAATCACAACAAATGGGGATTCGTTCGAAAAGGTGAAACAGAGGCTGAAGGACCGATCTAAGGTAACATTCAAATCTCTGTTTTTCTTGTTGGCTTTAGTGATTCTGATTGTTTTGACGACCTGGGCATGCTTTGTTTTTGTTGTAGAAAATGGCTCAAACAAAGGAGATGCTGTCAAAACAAGCGAACCAAACCAAAGAGATCTTGTCTAAACAGGCTGTTAAGATTGCCAAACAAGCCGAGGAACATGAAAGGTTTATTAATAAGGTTAGCCCTTTTGTTTTTGCTTTGTTTTATTCATTTCATGATTGGTTTTTGGTTGAAACATGAAAGTTTTGTTTTTTGAATTCGTATAAACATTGGCTGGTCTTGCTATATATATAACAAAAAAAAAAACAATTATTTTGCTGTTATATGAGCATGTTAGCAACAAAAGTTATGGACTTGATTTGCCTTTTGTTTTGTAGGTGACTTATCTTCTTGGTGTTCTCGGTTTCGGGGGTTTTTGCTTCCTTTTGGGAGCGAGTGAGTAACACTATACTGTTTAATTGATGGAATTTGTAACTGTCAATTGTTTTCAAGAATTCCTTTGTTGATTTGTTTGTTAAATGTTCAGGGCCACAAGATATCCCTTATGTGTATTGTTTCTTCTATTTCACATTTGTTCCTCTCCGGTGGATATACTACCGGTTCAAGAAATGGCACTATTATCTTCTGGTATGCTGTTCTTTTGTCTAATTTTTTTTTAACTTCTCATAGGTACATGAACCTCTATATTTAAAATTTTTCCAGGGTATGCATCAAGAAGGTCATTTTTAGGGAGCCATATGTTCAGTCATGTCTTTGCTATGGTGACCTAGAGCTTATCAAGACATGTTTGAGGAACTAGATGATGGATAGAGTAGAATGGTGTAACAGAATTTGTGCAGAACCCCGTATAGTTGGAACTAAAGGATTGTTAAGATTTTAAGGAATTAACATGACATAAGATGCCATCAATTCAAGGGCCCTTTTAAAGTATGCCAATAGAAATGCTTCTGAAGTAGCTTGATTTGCAAAGCTTTCAAAAAATTGAGATATCTGGTCACTAAATGCTTTGCTTTTAAGTTTTATTTACATACTAGTCAGTACTTGGTTGTCTAGAACATCAATGACTAATTGACTTTAGTGTTTTGGTTTCAGGATTTTTGCTATTATGCCAATACGATCTTCTTGGTCGACCTTCTTCTATATCCAAAGAACGAAAAGCTTTTCATGGTTTGCTTCTCATTTGCTGAAGTAAGTAAATATGCTTGTGGCAACTCAACCTTTTAATTGATGAATGCTTCGTTTTATCCTCTTCTCACTCATTTAAATGCTGTAGGGACCATTGGCATGGGCACTGATTATTTGGCGTTGTAGCTTGGTTTTTAGTTCTGCTGACAAACTTGTTAGTGTCCTAATACATCTTCTACCTGGTGAGATGGTCCTTCTTCTCTCTGGGTTGCCTTGTATAGAACACCCCTTATCCCCAATAGAGTGAAACCATGCATGTATTCCTATTTTACATAAGCTGCTGATCTCTGCATTCATACTAATTTTGAGGTAAACCAGCTTAGCAAATTCTGTTTGAGAAACTTCTAATTCGCATTCTTATTCATAAACCTAAATCCTGTGTGTTCTGCTGTTCAATTCGTTTTAGAGCAAACTTACAGTTATTTTCATGTATTACTTCATTGTTTGGTTTTGCTAACTAGAGTGTTGACTGTCTGTATTAAAAGGAAAATCAACATGTAGCATGTCTTAATCATATCACACTAAATAACTGGTGATGAGGGTTCTTAGAGGATAAAAAAGTTGTCTATTTTGATTGGACATGGGGCAATTAAACCTGCAAACACTGAGAAAATGTCTCCTTAAGAGAACCTATATATGCAAGTTATCTAAACAAATCAGACTTGTGCCACAACTGGTTATGTCTGAATTTGCTAAAAATTGAAACTAAATCTGGACTCTGCACAAAGAAGGATTGTTCATCCTACTTCTGAGGTCTAATGTATTTTTGATTATTAACTTTCCAAGATTTTTCTGCCTCTATTTGTTTTGAACTCTCCTCTAGTCAAATTTTGGATCCAATTTCCACCATTAAATCTACCCTTTTTACAACTTCAAAGACCAAATTCTGCATATATTTTCATAATAGAAAACCATCTCTCTCCTATTATCCAATGCATTGCTGCATTTGAAAATCCCATTGTAAATCTATTTGGTTTCTAAGCGTTCTTTAATTAAGATTTCTCTATGTTATCTCATTTTAATGCCTGCTGCTCCGAGGACATGTAAGGATGACAATTCCAAACTGGAAGCGAGTGGAGTAACAATTTTGATACTTAAGAGTGTCCCAAAAAGCCCTGCAAGTTGTATTATGCTTTGTGACTTGGTTTATAGATTAAGAAACAACTAAACTAATTATCTGATGGATCAATGTGCTCTGTTATTGGCTCAACATAGGAAATGACTTACAAAACATTTTAGCCTGTACAAAGTTTTGAAACCAATGCCCCTCAATCTATTGATAAATCTAATGAAAAAAAGAAATTTCAAGCTCTCAACAGATGTTATTTTTTCCTGGAAACCAGCAAGGAGCGGCCAATGGAGCCCTTTTAAATGAAGGGCCAAGTTAATTTTTTTTGGTCAATCATTAGTAACTCTCCAGAATTTATGAGCTGTTTTCCTTTCAGGGTTAGTTTTCTTTACTATTCGGTGGTGGAATCCTGCAACCTTCGAAGCCATGCATCCAAAAGAAACTTCCCGCAGAGTCTCATGGCCGTATGGAGTGGAAGACAAATCCTACCTTTTGACATGGTTGTTCTGGGTGCCCTTGTTTGCTTATACCCTGTGGCAAGCTCTTTATTTCCTTATCGTTAATGTCCTACGTAGGCAGAGGCTATTAAGAGATCCTGAAGTCATGACTTCCTACAGGTTCTGAGTTCTCTGTGAACATGGATATTTGCACATGGTTTAACTATATGCATTATCTTTTGCCATGCGTATAATTGTAACTTGTTAGCTTGAAAAACTTTTCTCCTAATAGCTGTTTTGTCTGTTAGGGAGCTCTCAAAAAAAGCCCAGAAAGCAAATAATATATGGTGGCAATTGAGTGGTTTGCTTGGGGACCAGAATCGCCTGCTGATGTACATTCTGTTGCAAGCAATATTTACTGTGGCAACCATGGCACTCACAGTTCCCATCTTTTTGTCCTATGAATTGCATGTGGTCTTCCAAATACTCAAGGTTTCAGCAGCTGCATGGAATGGAGGAAGCTTTCTGCTAGAGGTAATGCCTAAGCAGGTGATTCTCAAAGAAAAGAAGAAATCAGAAATGCAGCCAGCATCTACTCAGCATGACCAATCATCAGTTTTGGTCGAAAATGCAATGAACACAGAAATCTCCACTGGGTGAACTGGTCCTGACAGATATGAATCCATGATTTATAGAACGTTAATGAACTTGTCATACGGAGTGAAACTCATTTTGCCTGCCAAGAAATTAGCTTGTAATAGTTAAAACTGTAGTTTACTGATAAATCGGCAATAATTCCCTTGTATGTAGGTGGTCGTCTTATTACGTAGATTGAGTCGAGGGTATCAAGATTTCATATTTTTCTTTTCTTTCTTTCTTTTTTTCTTTTCTATTTGTACATATGCCAAATCTAAATTTTGATTCTACTGCTAAGATGTGGTCTTCTTATAACGGAGATTTAGCTATTATTTGATAGTGTTTTAAATGGGGTTGCATAAAATTTGAAAAAAAAATTGTTTAATTTTTTTTATGTTTTTAAATTGTTTTAATATGTTAATATTAAAAATAATTTTTTAAAATAAAAAAATAATTTTTAAATAAAAAATATTTTAAAAAATAATTGTTATTAACTTGTAGAGATCTTCTTATAGTCGAGGGTATCAAGATTTCATATTTTTCATTCTCTTTTTTATTTATTTGTATATATTCCTAATCGAATTTTGAAAAACGATAGATCAATTTATTTTTAAAACTGATAAATCTCGATCATGTTTTGGCTTAAGTAATTTTTCTTTTTTTTAAAATCTTTTTAGCTTTATTTATTTATTAGATATTTGGTCAAATGTCTAGTTTTGTTGTAGATAAAAATATTGTTATCGAACTTCTTAGTAATTCTTTATTCTTTTACAATAAGTTTTATTTTTGTTATTTTATTTTATTGTAAGACTTTGCTACTTGTTTCATAACATTTGTTTTAAAAACTATACTAGCAAAGTTAGCTTTCTCAAAGACAATTTATTATCCTTGAAAAGATTTACTTAAAGTCTTCCATTCAAAATGAATACCATACAATATGATTAAAACTCTCGAACTTAACTTATAACAATCTTTGAATCGACCATTTTGTAATTCAAAAATTTATATACTATAAACTTTTTCATGCTAGCATTTTAGCCATGCACTTCTTGTCCAAAATTTTCCATAGTATCTTTGCATTTTAGATCAAACTATATACATCATACAGTATTGTACAATCCATTTAAAATATAGTTTTTAGACATGAAATCATTGTAATTCCAAGCATTCATAGCTGCCACTATAGTGGAATTAATTATATTATTTGACAACTTTGATTTTTTTTTTTTCAGTTAAGAGCTTTGTCAAGTTCAAGGTAGTTAAATAGAATAGTATCTTTGATTACCACCTTTTGAAGTCCAAATCATTGAACTTTTAAAATTTATCACCATGTATCAAAATAGATGATGGTGAAATTTTCTTTATCAAAATAATAGTTGCCCGTTTCTTGAAATTGAGACATGTTGATTTTCTATAAAAATAACTAAAACTTTTATACATAAAAATTTTGGCTTCTCAACAAGCAAATAATAAATAAATAATATAAAAATATAAAGCAATTACAAAAGACTAAATAAATTAAGTATTTTTATGCATGATTAAACAAATCAAATATTGATATATTTAAATCATTATGTTATCCTTCTAACTTGCTTCATACCAATATATCAAGTTTAAGAAAGTTAAACAATTTGCATGATTATTCATAAAAGTTTGCAAATATGACAAGTATAAACTAAACAAAAACAATAGTTTGGAAGTTTAGTTCTAAATGATATTTGACATGCATCAAAACTTACAAACTGTATAAAATAATAATTTTAAAAGATTAACTATAACTTTAACTAAAAGATATTTAGTAACCTTCTAAAATTAAACTAAAAGTCATAAAGCTATAAACTAAACAAAAGATTGTAGATCAAGACATTTAGTTAAAAAATTATCTATATGTGTAAAAAAAAACTAAAAAAACATTATATTATAACTTAAAGTTTAAAGATGTTAATATCCTCTTTAACAATTTAACAATTGATTTAGGTTTTTCACAAGATAAACTAAACAAAGTTTAATTAAATTGAATCAAAGCCTTAAGATTGTTGTCAAAAAAAATATTAGAAGATTAATTAAAGTAGTGATTATGGATTGTTTCGTTTATCATAATAGAGCATTCTAATTAAATTAGATAACCAAATAAAAAATAAAGAACATACAAGTTTAGATTGTAAGTTTATAAATAATATATATATATATATATGACAAACATGCAATTAAAAACTAAAAATGCATAACGATATTAGCATGCATATTAAACATATATCCGAAGTATCATAAGAGATTTAATCACAATCCTATCATGCATAGGAATCACATAAAATATCTATGTTTGAACTAAAATAAAAAAGAGTACTTACTTATTTAAATATTTTAAAAATAATGAAGTTTTTGTTATTGTTAATGTCATATCTTTTATTCTTAAAGCTTTCTTGATCTTCACTTTGTGCATCTAAAATGTTTACAATAAGCATTCTAAAATTTCAATAATACCATCTTGTTTAGATACACTTTTAAATAAGATCAACAAACAAAAAATAATGGACTCATGCATCTCTCAAGAAAACCAAACCTAAGCTCTAGATTAAGAAAAAAAAGCTCAAAGCTTAAAAGAAAATACTAACACATGAGGTAAGGAAGAGTGTATAAAATCTATAAAAAAACATTGCAAAAAACTCTTCCTACAACCTTATTTTTGTAGTGAATTTTTAGAGCCATAACTTATAAGAACTGATTCTTAAAAATACAAGAATAAACTTCTTCGTTTACTAACTTTGATTACCCATAATAAAACTTGAATTAAATTTGATAGTTTTGGCTTTAAAGAACTAGAAAAACTATCCAAGTTATGATTTAGGAAAAACATTGAAGAAACTTATTAGACATAATTCATGGGTTTGACAAGACAGTGGACTAGAAATAATAATTCTTATTGGACCAAACCCAAGCCCAAAAATAAGCTTGTGAAAAATAATCTTTTATAGCCTAAAAAATTATTTTACAAGAATCCAAACCCAAACCAAGCTCAGGCCCCAAGCTCAGGCCAAGCTGAGTTGGGCATGCCTGCGCGTGAATTTAAGTCCAAAGTCCACTTTACTTAGGATCTCCCCCTTCCCCTCTAAAAGCTTTGGTATCCTTTGGTTTTAATTTTAACTTTTCACCTTCCTACTATATAAACTATAAACAATAAACAAAACTTGTTTATTTCCTATATGGGATAACAATTTTTAAAGGGTTTTGGGTTTCTCCAAGACATGCTAACTAAGGGTTCTTTGAGATCAAATTCTCATTCATCCATAATTTATTTAAATCATGTTAATAATCTATGTTAAAGAGCTCATGTTGGAGATTAAATTCAAATAAAGTTTTAACCATATAAGTGAGTGGACCCCACTTTTAAATTGGTCTTAAATATGGCCATTCACCATGTTATAAACAAATTTTTCAACGAGGGAAAGAAAAAAGGAAGATAAGAGAAGCAAAACATTGAGTATGCAATTGCTGCACCAAGAACAGATGCAACAAACAATCAAAATAACATTCAATCAAAATGAAGAGGGCAGAGCCAAAAGAGGGGGGGTGGGCGCCAACACAAACAAAAAAACCATTACAATCCCAACAATATAGTGAGTTAGCTCAAGCAATTTTTTTTCTAAGATTAGAGAAGAACAATGCAACATGTGATAAACGATGAAGCTAAGTTATGCAATGATGACATAAAAATAAGGGAAAGAAAAGAAACAAGCAAAGCAAAACCAATAATAGAAAAAAGGTGCTGATTAAAAACTACCAGAGTTGATAAAGCAACAACAATCCAATCCAAGATGTAAAAGTATACATAGCTAAGGGAGACATGAAAGAAAAAAAACATGAACACAAAATCATCAATGAACAACGACATAAAAGTGAAAAACCCAAAACAAAAAAAGGAAAACTGAATAAGATCGTGAGAGAAAACTAAAAGAAGTGTGAAGAAATTAAAAATAAAAAGAAGCAAAGCCTAACTTTTTTTATATGGCAGAGAGAGAGAGAGAGAGAGAGAGAGTCTATTTCTTCCAAATAAAATCAAAGCCACCCATAAATTGATATTTTATCCAACACGTTTCAATTGAACCAAGCTTTCTCCAAACTAAAATACCAACCTTTATAATCAAACTAGCACCTAAAAGCTTCATCTTATAGCCATCACTAACCTTACATTGATATATGTATGGTAAAGAGAGAGAGAAAGTCTGACATGAAAGGAGGAAGAAAGAAGAAATAAAAAAAAAATGTTATGGTAGATATCAATAGGAGAGGGAGAGAATAATAATAAAAAAAATGGTGAGAAAACATGGTTTCCATTCATCAATGTAGCCAAAGATCACAAAAAGAAAAAGAAGAAGTGAAGTAGTTAGGTTTCACTGTGTGAATCCACAATGAAAATGTCATGCATCCACAATGTTTTTCCTCTTTTTTTCTATGAATGTTTTTTTAATTTGTAATGTAATTATATTTATTAAATCTATAAACATTGTACACTTTAACTCATTCATTTTAATCCCCAGATATAGTTTTTCTGTTTTGTTTAAATCTTCTAAATCTATTTTTTTTTATTTTATGAAATTTTTTTAAAATTATGTTATTAATATGTATAATTCATTCATGATTTATGTTAAAACACTGATGGGTTTAGATAAACTTCATTAATGAAAAAAATGTTTATTTTCATATTAGATTTATTCATACATAATATGGTATTTTTAAATATTAATGACATAATATGATAAGAAATTTTATTACTACAAGTTTCCTCCTTTAGTCATGAAAATCTTACAATTGATAACTTAAGAATTTAATAATATGACTTTGTAATACTAATTTTACAATACAAAAGCTAAAGACAGAGACAATTATCTGGAAATCAGTTTATTGACCTAATTAAAAATAATTTGTACAAGGATTATGTTTAAAGAAGAATACAAGACATGAAATCAGGAACCAAATAAAATCATATATCCTAATTAGGAGTGACCTCTATTTTATAGGAGTTGATTAATATCAAATCTATTTTCTAATTTATAGACAACCTAATGTAGAATTTTTTATATTACATCACTCTTCCTCAAGCTGGCTAGAAGATGTCTTTCATTGTCAACTTGCCGATCAAATAGTCAAGTTGTTTCTTATGAAGTCCCTTTATAAGTATATCAATAACTTGTTCGGAGGTTGGAACATATGGCATGTGGATCATTCAACTACTAATCTTTTTTTTTATGAATTGTTTATCAACTTCAACGTGTTTTTTTCTATCATGAAGAACTGAATTATGATTAATTGAGATGGTTATCTTATTGTCACAATATACCTTCATAGGCAAGGAGTTAAGAATTTTCATGTCTTCTAAAAGGCTTTTAATCAACACAAAATCATAAATGTTTTGTGCATTGCTCTAAACTTGGCTTATGTATTACTCTTTATCACAACATTTTTCTTTTTACTTCACCGAGTAACTAAATTCCCTCTAATATAGGCATAATAAATAGAAGTTGATCTTCTGTTAGTTAAACTTCCAACCTAATATGTATCGATATAGACTTTAAACTATAAATTTCCATATTTTTAAATAACAAATCTCTTTTAAGAGTCCCTTTTAAGTACATTAAGATTCTATTAACGACATCAACGTATTCCATACCAGGTGAATGCATGAGTTGGATGACCATACACCATACTTACTACAAAGGCTATATTTAGGAGTGTATGAGCTAAATAAATTAATTTACCCATAAGTCTTTGGTATTTCTCTCGATTCACAACTTCTTCAGTTTTGATAAGTTGGAACTTCAATTTGGATTCAATTAGTGTTTTAGTTGCTTTGCATCCGAACAATCCTATTTTACCAAGTAAATCAAGTACATGTTTTTGTTGAGTGAAAATTTACCTTCTTTAGACCTGAAAAACTCCATTCCAAGAAAATACTTCAAAACACCGAAATCCTTGATTTTAAAATCCTCAATAAGTTTTTTTTTTAAGTCTTTCCAGCTAGAAATTGTCATCACATGTTAGGATTATGTCATTTACATAATCAAGTACATGCTTTTGTTAAGTGAAAATTTACCTTCTTTAGATCTGGAAAACTCCATTTCAAGGAAATACTTCAAAACACCCAAATCCTTGATTTTAAAATCCTCAATAAGTTTTTTTTTAAGTCTTTCCAGCTCAACATTGTCATCACATGTTAGGATTATGTTATTCACATAAACAATCAAGATAATAATTTTACATTCTCCTGAATGTTGTATAATTTTCTTGACTTTGATAGTAACCATGATGTCTTACAGCCTTTTTAAGCATTCAAACCATACTCTAGGAGACTACCTAAGGCCATATAAAAGCTATTTTAGTATGCAGGCTTTATATTTTCTAATTCCCTCATCAAACCTAGGTGATATGCTCATAAAGACTTTCTATTTCAAGTATTTATTTAGAAATATTTTTAACATTCATCTAATTTAAGGACCAATTAAAATTCACTACTAAAGATAATAATACCAGAATTAAGTTTATTTTGGCTATTAGAGCAAATATATCTTGATAATCAATGTTGTATGTTTGTGTGAAGCATTTTGCCACAAATCTTACCTTGTACCTTTTTATGCTTCCACCCGTTTTGCATTTAACTATACAACCCATTTGCTCTTGAATTTTTTATTTTCTTTGGATAGTCAACTACTTCCCATATGCCCTTTTTATTTAGAGCATTTATTTATTTCATAATTACTAACCTCCAATTTAGATCATCCACAACTTCCTAAATACTTATTGGAATAAATAATTGAGATATATTAGAGGTAAAAGCTCTATGATTATTAGAAAGTCTTTAGTAAGATAAATATTTGGCAATAGAATGGTTGGTATAGGATCAAACTACTTTTCTAATAACTATAAGAATGTCAATTTCTATAGGCTAATTATTATAAGGTACAGTACAAGTAGGAATATCTGGAATATTCTTGGGACCATTTCTTAAAGAATTTGGTTGATCTTATGTTGGGATGATAGGTAAGGTTTTACTTTTTATATGATTTCTTCTTCTAGTATAAACTTGAAGCACTGTATTTGAATTATATTGATCCTTTTATATTAATTATCCTTTTATTTGCAATACACTTACACCTAGAAATGATTTACTAGCATTTTCATTTGTTTCAATATCATGAACATCTTTTTTCTTGATATTGTGATGTTGAGAAAATAGTATTGTTCATAATTGTATTAGGTAATGGAACACATATGTTCCAAAAATCATCATCTTTCTAAGACGGTAATTATCATTGTGAAGTGAATGGTTATCTTCTTCAGCTATGACCAAACTTTCATGCATGTGTAGAAAGAAAAAAAAAAGAAAAAAATTTAAAAAAATAAAAGTGAAAAGAAAAACAAGAATAAAATTTATAGTTTGTACACTAGCTTATCTGCCGGGCAACGATGCCAAAAACTTGACATGATCAAATAATTGATGTCTTTTCTCAAATGCAAGAGTGTCAAAGTAATAAATAAACCGACAAGACTGGGGTCAATCCATTAGAAGGTTAAGGATATAGAACCACAAATAATTAAACAATCAGAGTTAAAGAGAGCTAAAATATATGATATTAATGTAAACATTTAACATAGATAAAACAAGTATCAAGGTTAGAGGATCCACTAATAATATTTCAAATAAGTATAATCAAAACTCTTTTTATTACTCAATTGAAAACCACATACAAAGAAGGTTTGAAGCATATGATTTATCATTAATGGCTCATTTTAAGTCATTAACATGTCATATTAATTATCTTTAATTACTTTATTTGAGTAATGCAAACACTTGTAAATATTGTCAAGTATTCATGGTACTAACTTATGTCAACAACAAATCAAGATCCTTTCATAGCATAAATGTTGGTTCTCTATGCTATGCTATGACATAATGAATAATTTGTTGTGCCAAGGATTGTACACCATAAATTAAGACTCGCCATTTAAAAAGGAGGGTATTATGATCAATTAAGACGAAAATTACAACATATGTTAATAGCAAACTTTCTTGAGTTTAAACATTAAAGTCTATGTTGAGTTTGTACTATATTTATTCTTACACCATTAGTTTAATCTTATTCACCTTGACAAAAATAAACTTAACTAAACATAATTAAAAAGAAAAACATAAATAAACAAGATAAAAACATAGCTATGATAAAAATTGACCAAGTATAATAATAATAAAAAAAAGATGATAAGCATAAACAAGATATTAATGATAATATAACATGAAATAAAACTTGAATATTATAAAAATACAAAGAAAAAAAAGTAAGAGCATGGATCTTGATGTGAAAACCAAGATATCTAAATGAATGGTATATGCCTCTAAAATTATTGATGGTGTCTAATTAATTAGGTGGCTAACTTTCTTTATTACCCGTAGCCTTTAACTTTCTTAGGACCAAATCCTCAAACTTGAATCTTCTATTTTTTACCAGGGCGTTATGATACCATGTAGTTCTGAGTTGATATGTTTTATTTCTAATTGCAGCAGTTGAGTGAGGTTTTTTTTAAAAGAAATCTAGATTAGTTCTAAGATCTTATTCATTGCTTTTTGTGGTATACTAAACCACCTGGTGGCTTCAACATCCAATCTCTTATGGAATTATGGCTTTAGTCTCATACATGAGGAGAAAATAGGTTTCATTAGTGGATGCCTTTTGAGTTGTTCTGTAAGCCTATAAAATTTCATTTAATAATTTTGCCCATTCTAAGTTGGCTTCTTTTATATTTTTCTTGAGTTCGTTAAATAAGACTCTACTAGTCAGTTCAACTTGACCACTGGTTTAAGGATGTGACACGAAGGAGAACCTATGATCAATACAAAGCCTTTAACAATGCTCTCTCATCTTGTTGTTGTCAAATTATATCCTATTATCATTTATCCAAACTTTGAGAAGTCCAAATGGACATATAATATTCTTCTAGAAGAATGAAAGCACTTTGTTAGTGGTAATATTTGCTAAGGCTTTTGCTTTAACCCATTTAGTGAAATAATCAATAGCTACTAGGACAAATTATCTTTTACGCGTGGCCTTAGGGAATGGACCTACGATTTCCATTCCCTATTAAGAAAAAAGCCAATGGTGGGTTATGGTGATTATCTCTGTAGATGGCTAATACGAGACTAAGGCAAACTTTTAACATTGATCACATTTCTTCACCAAGTTTGTGGCATCATGGAATATGGTTAGCCAATAAAAACCTATAAATGTAGTTTGAATGGCAAGAGCCATCATCAGAGGTCGTTCTCCTAGAGCCTCTAGTTCAACTGATGAAGTTATAATCGAAGATAGGGATCCAAATGTATCCATAGGACCTTCGAAAGAGCATTTAGTAATGAAGTCTGCCAAGACTTGACCTTTATAGCTAGTTAAGGTCTATACTGAAGTCCAAAGTCTCTCAATTCAACAGCTCATCTAACTAGGCACCTAGAAATGTCTAGTTTATGAAGGATCTATTATAAAGGTTGATCTGTCAAAACTATGACATTAATAAGCTTGAAAGTATAGTTTTAGCTAGAGGTGAGCAAAAAAACCAAGAAACCACGAAAAAAAATAACTGAAAAAACCGAACTGGGAAAAAAATCGATTAAAATTTTGAAAAAACCGACCGGTTCGGTTCGATTCAGTTTCGGTTTTATAAGCCTGAAACCGAAAAAAAACCGAACCGAACCGAACTCAAACTGAAAAAAAACCGAGCCAAAATCGAGCCAAACTGAAAAAACCAAGCCAAAACCAAGCCAAACCGGTTTGAACTGGTTTTTATCCTAAAAAACTGACCGAAACCGGTCGGTTTGAATCAGTTTCGGTTT
>Ga0325414_1005141_pt1 | contig 13765 bp, 7 predicted proteins | sample PopdelMetagenome_8_FD_206183 | JGI IMG/M metagenome (GOLD analysis project Ga0325414, IMG submission 206183) | Populus deltoides microbial communities from Bellville, Georgia, United States - Leaf-PdKOR-R3 | ecosystem: Host-associated > Plants > Phyllosphere > Phylloplane/Leaf | place: USA...
CGCAGCAAGTTTTTGCGCCATGTGCTTCTTATGATTTTGTGCGAATCAATTGGTATCTTTGTTATAAAGTGGTCCTGTGAAGAAGGGATGCTATCACACAAAACATTTAATTGTTTTCATTTAACTCACTATTTATTTTTGTGTTTTAATGCATTTTAAAAGTGTATATATTAAATTGGTAGTTTTTTTAGTGTATTTTTTTTTATGATATTGATGTATTAATGTTACAGTAAAAAATATTAAAAAAATCATTTCAATATAGTTTCAAATAAAAAATATTTTAAAAAAATATATTTCACCATAATAACAAATGCACAAAAATATAATACAATAATCCCTGGCAACATATTCAAATCCACGTGAAAATCATTCTGGCACTCATTCATTTTGCGCCTTTTTTTTTTTTATCGATAATAATAGACGACTACATGTCAATTTTCATGCTAATTAAAACTCCCTCCTTTTACAAATAAAATAAATTATTTTGAATAAATGATTTCAACTCACGAATCTTTTTAACTATTGAGTAAATCTCTTAAAAATTATATTGCCTAGCACATTTGATTTTTTTTTTGTGTTAAAAATCATCTAAAAGGACTTTATTATCATTAATTACAAGTTCACTCGTTATATTCTGAATTCTAAGAAAGATGGCACGAAAAAAGTTTATATATATTAATTTGAAAGCATATTGAATATTCTAAGTATTTGGAATGACGGAACTTTCAAATTTTAAATGAGTTTCTTTGAAAAATTATAAAATTCATATTTTTTTTATTATTTTTCAATAATTTTAATGTATGTGTAAAGATATAGTAAAGATTTTTTATATGATATTGAACTAAGATGACGTTAAGATCTTTTTAAACGCTTCTTTGAAATGTGATATTCGGTGGCCGGACGACTCTACACGCTGGTAGATGCTAGCATAATTTTTTTTTAAATGATATTTAATATTTGATAATTATAATAACATCCCGAGTAACCTTAAAAATTACAACAAAGCCAATGTATAATGAAAAAAAAAACATTTATAAGAGAATAATATTTCCCCCCTACAAGGTTACCCCGAATAAAATAAAAGTACCAAAATCCCCTCAAGATAAAATCCTAAATATTTTTTTATTCCAGTGCTGAGATAGTAATTTAAATGTGTTAAAAATTATGATAAAAACAATTATGTAATAATAAAAATATAATATTAACTCCAATATCTATTTCAATGATTTTATTTTGCAAGGGCAATCTTGTAGTTTTAACATTACAATGAATAATAATACGTGTCTACAACACAGTAACTTTCCCTTGGGAAATAGTTTCTTTGTTTTTGTTTAAAACATAAAATCCATGGAAAAAATTCATGTTGATATATAAATTATTCAAGAATATCTGAAATATTTGACCACAGATTATCATTGAATCCACCAAACAAACCATAACAATCGATTCTATTCAAAGATAACTCACTGATACACGAGCAATCAACCCAGAACGCTCATGCTAGGAGGAATCCTAGCAAAGCACACGAACTTTCCAACGGCCAATAATCTCCATCTTCAACACTTGGAGCTTTAGATATTCAAGATAATGGCACAGGGCTCCCTTTAGGAGGAATCCAGGCAAATGCCGCGAGTTTTCCAACGGTCAATAATGTCCAACTCCTACACCTTTGTCTTTTGCAATGACAAGACATTATAAAAAAAATCCATGTATAAATCCGATGAGCTAATTTATAGCTTAATTTGGGTTATATTTTATTGTGAACTAGGTTTTTTATATTAAAATAATATTGTTTTATTTTAAAAATTATATTATTTAAATAAAATATGTATTAATTTATGATTAAAAGGTTAATTCCACCAAAATTAATCTCTAATCAAGTCTTATAACTAAGAATCATATTTGTTTTTGTTTTCTTGTCCAAAACAATAATCATAACTAAGACCGTTTCGCATTGACATCACAAAATTTCCGATTTTTTTAATTTTAAATTAATATATTTTTAATTATTTTAACATATTAATATTAAAAATAAATAAAAAAATATTATTTTAATATATTTTAAAAAGATATCTATCAAACTCCCGATGTTAATCTATTGTTTTTTTTTTTTTTAATATTAATTGTCCTTTTACTTTCCTCTGCCAACACAGCCATCTCTCTCTTTTTTAACGCTGTTTCTGCTCTTTGTTGTGGTTGTTACTTTTCTTGGCGGTCAGGAGGGAATCAAGTTAAAACTACTTCGGCATGTTGTTTTTTTAGCGTTGGGCTGTGAAGTTTGGCTGTTTTTACATCTGGGTTTGATTCAGTTAATCAAGAGAATTTGGTTCCACTTTGAGGTTTTTGCCATATTTTGGAAAGCTGGGGTTTTGATCAATAACTGTTGTTGCAACTGGGGCTTGAGTGAAGAACTTTGAATAGATTTTGTGGCTGTTGCTAGGGATTGAACTTGTCTGTTGTTTAGAACAAATTTGGAAGGGTTGGAAAGTTTTTTTTTTCCTTTTCTTTTTTCAATTTGGTGAACTTTGTCTTGGAGACAATATTTGGATTTTGTGGCAACAGGGAGAAGTTGAACTTGCCTGTTTAAGCAGTTCGAATTCTTGAACTGGAAGTTTCAGTTACTTTGTTATCTGGACTGCTGTCTTCTGTGGATTTGGTGGGGTGAGCTTTGAGCAATTCAGCTGAGTCTCATCGTGATAGTCAATAATTGGGTTAGCTGGAACTTGCGAGCATAGAGATTAGTGGGTTTTAAACATCAAGTTGCTTTTGTGTTTCTGTTTTCTAGTGTTGGATGCTCTGGGTATGAAAGCGTGAGCTATATGAGTTGAATTTCTGCAGTTTTGTGTATATTCTGCAGTTCTGCAGAATAAAGACATGTTTTCATCATTTTTAAATTCCCAAAGATTGAAACGGAGCACAATTTTTCTTTGAGGATGGCTATGAATGCATTGATTCTATTGTTATTGGTGCAATTTCCGATTATACTGGCCTCAAGGTTTTCTATACATTCAAAGGTTTGTGGTTCTGATCATATAGCCTATTCAAATTTTCACGGTCATGAATTGTTTTACATTAATGGGGAGCTCAAAGACAAAGAATCATTTTGCAAGGCCTTCCATTTCCTCGATGTAAATGCTTGTATCTTTGAGAACTACCTTGGGAGTAGCTCCAGTGGACTGGACCCGGAACTTTCTTTAGGTATGCGCTGATCTAAGATTCATGTTTAGGTTTCTGATTTAAAAGTCGAGTGATTCATTGTTGTAAGCTTGTACCTCGTTTAAATTAGCCAATATTCAATTCCCAACAATCAACATAAGTTCCTCATTTACTGTTGTTTTGGCAGCTGACTTTCCTCTGAAGCGAGAAAGAAATCTTCTGCAAAAGGAGGGTAGAGAAGAATCCACAAGTCATGATTTTAGTCAGGATACTTCAAAAGAGAAGAAGTATGATCCAGAAACTCTTTCAACTCCCTATAAAGCTGGGTTAGCAGTGGCAGGAGTTGTTGTTATGTGTTGTGGTTTTCTCTGCCCGTGTCTATATAAGAAAAGGAAACCAGCCACGCACACTGTTCTTGAAAAGGATCCAAACTCACGTGAGTCTAAAATGATCTTATCTGTATCTCAAATATTTGAAGTTTAAGGACATCATTAAGTTATAACTTGTGAGTTCACCAAATAGATATATACAGTTTTATGATTAGGGAGTTCATTAGCAACTTTGTATTAATAATTTTGCTATGTTGCTACTTTGTATTCATCTGATTTCTTTACCATTTCTCGATGATTTAATTGACAATTCAATCAATTATGGTCTTGCAGTGGATTCAGTACCCTCGTTCAATGCGAATCCTGCTTCTGAAAAAGTGCTGTCCACTCCACATCGGGTGCCACCTAGTCCTTCTAGATTCTCTCCATCTCCAAAACTCAGTAGATTAGGATCAGTTCATCTCAATCTGAGTCAGGTTGCTAGAGCCACACGTAATTTTTCTCCATCACTTAAGATAGGCGAAGGAGGCTTTGGAATTGTCTACAAGGCCCAACTAGACAACGGTCAGTTGGTTGCCATAAAACGAGCAAAGAAGGTAAGCCGCAATACCCTTCATGATGATTGCGCCATTGTTTCACATTTTCCTACCGTTGGTTGATGTGAAAACATTATGCAGGGATACTTTGTGAACTTACAAATTGAATTCAGCAGTGAAGTTGAACTTCTGGCCAAAATTGATCATCGGAATCTGGTGAAGTTGCTTGGTTATGTTGATAAAGGAGATGAACACCTTATTATTACAGAGTATGTGCCCAATGGTACTCTCAGAGAACATCTGGATGGTAAGCATATGCAATTATAAGAGAGGTAAAGTTCCAATCAACAACAACCTTTATTCTAATAGGTCTGCAATTCCCTGCAGTTCTGCATGGCAAAATCCTGGATTTCAACCAGCGGCTTGAAATATCCATTGATGTTGCTCATGGATTAACTTATCTCCATCTATATGCAGGTTAGAAATCTGTCAGTTGGTTACATTATTTCTGAGAAATTTCATGCATTGAAATGCGAATTCAACTTGAATTATGACCTTCCAAGAAAGCAAAGAAGAGCTCTTAAAATGTACTACTGTATATGGTTGGGTTTTGCACACGTACTGGTGGCAATAATATTTTTAGGAGAATTGATTAAATTTAACAAGCTATATGTTCAAAGCTTCATAAGCCTCCTAATAATTTTAGATGATTAGAATTTGTTTGCGCACCAACCATGGGAGATTTAGTCTGCAAGTATTTAGCATAAAAAACTTCATTCATTTTGTTTCCTTAACTAAACACTCCCACCTCTGGTACCAGCCACATAAAACCCAGTATATTCTCTTATTTTGTTGTTTCCTCAGTTTGAGAAGATCCTGGTCAGAGAAGTCACGAGAAGGTCATCTCATCCATTCTAATATCATGGGCGACCAGTGTCCTTTATTCTCTCCCTTCCTCTGGAATATTGATGGAAAGTAATGAAGATGGAATTACCTAACTGTCAATCTAAGTTTCCAACAAAAGAAGTTTATCATATCAAAATGCTGCCGATCATTATCACATGCTTGGTCACTCACCTCTTCTGATTCAACACCTATCCCAAGATCCTAGTTTTTGTTTTTGACAATTGCATTTCTCACCAATTATCATCTCATTACGAGGAAATAAATCTCTGAACCATATATTGGAAAGCTATAGTTTCAAGAAGACTGCGGAAAATATCTAAATTCTCAAAATTGGTGCTTGATATCACCCAATTGCTACCCTGTGATCTCACAGAGAGCTCTTTTGGGTCTGGATATTTCTTTGCATGTACTCTTCATTGTATAATAGTCATCTAATTAATTTCTTTTATGTTGTAATAGTCATCTAATTAATTTCTTTTATGTTGCTTATCTCACAACAGAGAAGCAAATAATTCATCGAGACGTGAAGTCATCCAACATTCTTTTGACAGAGAGCATGAGAGCCAAAGTGGCAGACTTTGGATTTGCTAGGATGGGTCCAGTAGACTCTGATCAAACTCATATCTCAACCAAAGTGAAGGGGACAATGGGTTACCTAGACCCTGAATATATGAAGACCTATCAACTTACCCCCAAGAGTGATGTGTACTCATTTGGAATTTTACTTCTGGAAATCTTGACAGGACGGCGCCCTGTGGAGATGAAGAAACCTGCTGATGAGCGGGTGACACTTAGATGGGTAAGCTTTACATCTTGTAAATTGATAATGTTTATTTTATGGTTACTATTGCACTTATTAAGTGTGTCAGGACAGAACATGTACAATTACCACACCCAGGATAAAAATCATGTTCCCCATAGAACAGAGCCTTTGGTAAATGAGCATGGATGATGATAGTAGTGACCTCCACCACTGTAAATGAGATGGTCAAAATTTTGTGTGGCTAGAAGCCAATTTTAGTCAGGTCCAGCCTCTGGTACATGCTTTTCAAAAGCAACTAGAAGTGTTAAATCAGGCTTCAAGAAGACCTCGTCCCGCCCAACTTCAGCAATAGCTCTCATTGAGAGTTACGCTGGACCCCATTCTCAGCCTGTCTAATCTCTAATGTTTTTGGCTTCCTTTGTGCCGATCAACGAACATAATGTGGTTGTCTAATTTTATTTTCACTGGGGATTTCTAAACTGTAGTTTATGCAATGTTCCTCACAAAGTTGTTATGCTAACATTGAGTGTTGAGCCTGCAAGATGAATTGCTTCTTGTTTATCTTGGATAGCTAGTTAACAAGCAATACCAACACAAAAGATCAGTTAGACTCCCAGACTACGTTCTTGCAGAACTGAGAGTTCTAGTTTGCTGCCTGGGAGTTTCTTAAGATAGACCCCTTTTTATATCTGTGGACATAGTATATCTAACCACATCAGAGTATTTCCTTGAAAACCTTTGTATATTTTTCAAAACAGCATGTTGTCTCTTTTTCTTAGAGCATTACTGCTTCTTGGGGGGCGTTTGTTTGTTTTGCGTAGAATATTTTACGGATGGAAAATCTCTTGCATGAAAATGTTTTCCCATAAAATATCATGTGAAATTTTTTTATGATGTTTAATAAGTAATGATTTGAAAAGTACAAATATAATTGAATAATGATAACGTGTTACGGTTATGATGTGATGGTGGTTGTGATAGTAGTGATGATATAGGTTGGGGTTGGGATTATTATTCGTAAAATATTTTATAAAACTTTATGAATATTTTTTAACAAATAAACTAAGTTTAAAAGTTGATTGCAAAATATTGAAGTTGATTAGTTTTTTTTGAAATATTTTATGAGAAACAAAACATAAGAAAAATTTTTCATGTAAAGTATTTTATGCAAAACAAATGCCCTCAAATTGAATATTTTGTTCTTGTTGGTGTAATTCGCTAGTTGAATTTCTCAAAACCTGAATGCTGCTACCTCTCTGTACAATATCATCTGTGAACTTACCAGATCATTCATCTCATGTGGTAATTTGTGCAGGTCTTTAGGAAGTACGAGGAAGGAAATGTAGTGGACATGGCGGACCCGCTTATGGAAGAAGTGGTGGACGCAGAGATACTATCCAAAATGTTTGCCTTAGCAATCCAGTGTGCAGCACCCATTCGCACCGAACGACCGGACATGAAAGTAGTAGTTGAGCAGTTGTGGGGAATAAGAGCAGACTACCTGAAAGGTGTAAAGAAAGGGTAACAGCAGCGCAAAACTTAAGTGGTCTTCTAGCCGTCTCACAATTCCTTTCTGTTCTTTTTTTACTTCTTTTTTTAGCCTACCTGTAAACAAATTGTGTTTTTAACTTTGAGACAGGTTACTTCCATCTCCACTCTGATGCTCATCATTTTAAGGAAGCATTTCAAATTGTGTTGTTCACCTAGTTAGAGAGTGATCCTGTTATGACAAACATAAACCAAGTCCAGTCCTAAAATGTCACCACGAGAGAAGGTAATAAGCTTTGTTACTTGTAAGTAGAAAAACAAAATCCGTCCGAAGGGCATCGATCATTATCCATTAAGCTGTGAAGGACATTTTTCACCAAATCATTCACTGAGCTGCCCTATAAGGTTTTAGATAACGAGTGGCATGAGGATTCCTGGCAAGGTTGCAGACCCTGTATATGTTCTGGCAGGAAATCATGCCTTGTATGTGTATTGGGAACCGAATTATATGCATAGAGTAGACTAGACTATTAAGACATGGGGAAAAAAGAGCCATTGTGATATATAAACAGAGGATACAAGGCAAAGGCTACCAAATAACCACAGCATAGAAAAACCATTAGGCTTACCAAAAACTAGGTATTCTATAATGCGAGATTGGATACAATACAAGCATGATGAAAATGAGGAATCAACTGTGGCTGTAACAAGAAGAGAGTTGCAAAGATAGAGGCAAAAGGCATGGATGTATGGCATTATCTCTCAATTCCTAGTCAATCCACCTTCTCAGAACCCCGTTTTCTAATTACCGATCTTAGACATTTATTATGTAAACAAAATAGAAAATCAAAACCAAAGCTCACAATTGGGCTTGCCACATAATCATTTAAGACGAGGGAATGATATCAAGATGATTGGATGGCTGTAGACTTTCTATTTTACCCTACTATACTCCATGATTAACAATTTCTGATGAAAATCCCAGTGCAATTGTGCTGTTATTTACTCGGTTTCCAGCCATGATGAAATAGTAACTCAAAGAGATGTACATTTGCTGCAAGGTTACACACAATTGTAGACGAATCATAAACATTTGAACAAGGCCTTTTATTGTTTCATGTACTGAAACATATGACCTTAGCACATGCATGCATACAGACGTAGACATGCTAGTTAATAAAGTATTGTCCCACTGCAAGACAATTTCTTTTTCAGCTGAAGGAACAGCAGGACTGATCTCTACCAACCCACAAACAGGAAATTAAAGGAGACAGTAAAGGGCATTAGTAGTTCACGAATAAATATTGAAAGTACTATCTTGGCATGCCAAATTGTCAACTTTACCTTTCATTGGACTCCTAACAAGTTGTACTTTTATGCAAAACCTGCAGAAATGCAGTTTTTCTACTTTATTGCAGTAGTTCTTCTGACATGTAAAAGAGAGGAGAACCTTAACGAGAAAGAGGAAAGACTCGCATGTTCACTTGCTTCTGTCCTGCAATTCAAGACCAAGTACTGTGAACTAAAAGACAATGCCTTGTTTTCTTCAAAATGAAGAGGATTGCTTGCTCTTGATCTTTTGAACCCCCCAAAGACCCCAGCTCTTCAACTACTTCTGTCCACTTACCATAAGCCCTGATCACTTTGCATTTTGGAGCTGTTAAAACATGGGGTTTAGCAGAGAGAGAGAGGGGGGGATGGCTCATTGTTTAAACCCGGAGAATACCGGTTCATCAAGCGAATCCATGATGACATTCCTGAAAACAAGCCCGTAAGTATTCTTTAAGAGATGTTTTTTCCTGTACAAGCACAAAATGAAGTTCAACATGAAATATTTTATCGTTTATTTATGTTCATTGTCGGTGGATTCCAAGAAAGTTCCTGAGAAAAATTGGAAATGTTTTGTCAAAGTCAGCAACACTTGAGGATCCAAATGGGACATTATGGAGAATAGAGTTGTTGAAGTCTGCTGATGGTATGGTTAGGTTTCAGAAAGGCTGGCAAGATTTTGCAGATTTTTACTCTCTTAAGAAAGGAGATTTGCTAGTTTTTGAATACAAGGGAAATTCCAGGTTCTCTGTATCCATATACAAGGAAATGGACTACCCAGCTGGTAGTATTGATTCAGTAAGCAGTAACCAATTTCGACACTTTGAGGAAGACATGGAAGATGAAGATTATCTTGAATTCTTGGCTAAACTGCCAAAACAAAAATCAGAAGTGTCCTATTCATTTTCCAAGCCTGCTTCTGATTCACCTAGCTGTATGATCATAAAGAGCGGAAGATCCAGGAAAAAGCTAAAATCTTAAGAGAGAAAATCCAAAGGTAGGTAAATTACACAAAAAAATAAGATCATTTCACATTTTTTGTTCTGTTTTAAGGTTTTTTTTTTTTAGTGTATGCCTGTTTTCATTGTTGACTGCATTAATCTTATTGAACTGAATATCAAGATGGTGGGGCATGACCTACTGAGGTCAAGTTAGCTGTTTCTATTTTCCAAAAGATTTGATTATGGAAGTTGTCTCTGATCATCAACTATGTTAGTTATGAATCTCTTAAAGCTTCTCTTGTCTGTAGCTCAATTATTCATATCAGGTTTAAAAAAAAGCACCAGTTGAATATGATTCAACTGGAAATAATGAAACTAGATTTTATATCCAGTGGCAATTTTACAGCAAAGGGTTTCATGAAATATTATGTTTCTAAATTCTTTCACATATGTTGGACAGTTATCTTGAATTACCATGTTGAACTTTGAGTCCACCAACACCTCACATAGAACCAGAATGCATCACACTTAAGCTGTTATCTATATAGAAGAATTTTCGTGGCTGTGTTCTGATTGTGCCATTGACATTGTTTCAATTAGCTGGACTTGGAATGGTACTCAGGTTTCAATCTTTTGCAGAAAAATCTCTTTAGCTTCAGAAAGAAAGTTATTAACTTACAAATTTTTGCTCTTCAGGTCGGAGATAGATCACAGCATAGATAGTCTGTCGTTGTCGGTCCTTCTGCGTTTGCTATCACTAAAAGATGGAGATGTTTTAATCCTGCATTTTATTTCTGTAAACCCTTTAGCAGTAGTATCTCCTGTTTCTGTGAAAACGCTTAGCTCCTTCAGAATCTTAATTGTAGTTGAAAATGTTAAGATAGTACTAATTTCAACTCTGGGGTTTTTCTATTTAGTCAGATTAATACTCCTTTATATGTTGAATGTGTTAGAATTTTGAAGTGACAATCTCATGCCACATTGGATCAAATGTCTAAGCTATGCCTGGTTTTTATTATTTCTGTTCTACCAGTTATCTGAGCTTTAGACATATGCATTTAAATGCTTTTTGCAAGAGAGCAAGCTCTGTACTGATTTAGTTGCTTGATGTTCAGATCTTAGGCGAAGGTATAATATGCATATAACCACAATTTACACCAAAAGCAAAACATTGAACGAAGTGGCAAGTGGCAACCTTCTCATTGCATTATTATTCATAGATAAACTTCAACACTTGCGCTAGTTAGACTGCAATGATGAAGGCAGTAACGCAGAAAATACCTACTTTCTAGTTCTTTCTCTGCCAAAAACAGATTTTGAGCCCAGCAGCTTCAAATTTCTATGTGAAGAGTAAAGAAAGGCATTAAAGTGAGGGAGATTCTGCACAAGGAGAAAGGATTCTGTACTCATAGTATCCATATAAATAGTCTGTAAATTTGACCAGACAGGGCTGTACCTAACACCTTCAATTCTGAACAACAAAATACAAAAGCCCTCATGGGCTTGCCATGGTCTTCTAGCTCAATGCCACTCATGCCCCTTTATGTAAGATTCCAGGTGATGCTGAATAGGTGAATGGCAAGTAGGTTTAGAGCTATTACGGACTGGTATTTGCAGTTAAAAGGTATACTGGAGAAAGAAACTAAACTAATGATGAAACTTCACATGAATCATTTCTCCCTAATCATCTGTTGTCCTAACTATACAGAATTTCAGATCTAAAGACGATTTTAGACCTAGCTGATGAATACTGACAAGGTTTTGACTAAATTAAAATTTGGAAAAATTCCCCCCCGCATTTGTTGAAATTATACTTGTCTACTGAGTTTTGAAAAATCATAGTTTTCATCTTAAACTTCGATATATGCGTAACAATTTATACTAGCTATATAATTTGTGTTCCGTCGCGGATAAGATATTTATATCTCTTGTTAGAAAAAATTGTATACATGTATATATATAATCAAATAAATTAAAAACTATATATGCTAATAAATTAAAAAAATCATTAACACTAACTAAAAATAAAACCAAAAAAATCAAGAAATATATATAGATTTAAATATTTAACGCAAGACGAGATATTACTCTGATTGTGTTTACTAAATCTTGTTAATCAAAATATTTTTTTATACAATCAAACGATACTAGAAATAAACACACATATTAAATTACTTGAATACAATAAAAGAAAAAAATATGCAATGCTGCACATATTAGAAATATTATTTGAAAATAATTTTTTTATTTTTAAAAATAAATTTCATATACAAAAGATTAAAAAAAATCATAGATGAATAAACAAAATCACTTCAAAAATTAAACACACACAAAATAACTTTTTAAAAAATATCTATTAAAAAAATTTAATAAAAAAATAACAAACAATTCGTTGATGAGTAATTTAGTAATTGAAACAAAAATTTAAAAATTATTTAAAAGAGACATATTAAAAAAGAAATTAAAAAAAATAAATTTTGTGGCTTAACTTGTTAAATCAGTGATCCGAGTCATGGATTCAAATGGATTAAATAATATTTTCTCTTAAATTTATACTTTTTATATATATATATATATATATATATATATATTAAAAAAACAAATGAGGGAAAAACAAATTCAGGCGCACGAGCCTGCGCACCTAAGCTTGGTTTTATTTTTTATTTATTTTTTAAAGATACAGATAACTTGTCGTCCACTGATATTTTTTTAAGAAAAAAATTCATAGGCGACGTGTCGTCTACAAACTTAAATTTTGAAAAATCAAGATAGCTTGCCAACACCTTTGAAACACGCATAAATCAATCCATCAACTCAAAAGACCTGAAATAAGATCCAAAAATCTGAAATCAAACCTTGTTAGATTTATCATTTTTGGCTTAGATCTATTTTTTCAGAAAACATTGAGGCTTTAAACAACCACCATCGAACTCCTCTCATCTTATGGAATCTATCATAACCCAATTTTGAATCCCTAATTTTTTTTTTAAATCTAAAATTACTTTCATGACAGGAAGAAATTTGGTAAAAAAAGCCTAATTGGTATAATTAGGAGTTCAATTGCAATAAATTGGAATTTTGAAGGCGAATTAAGGGGAAATTGAAGAATTCTAAAAGTAAGGATCACGTTGGAAGTGACAAGGGAAGCTGAGGGTTTAATAAAAAATCTGCAGGGACGGAATTTAGAGAAATCTCGAGCATTAGGTTTATTTGGGGGGTTGATTGCAGGACATTAAATGATTAGGGACTGGTTTAATCTATTAAAAACAAAGGTCGCGTGTTGAACAGTACTACATCATTGACCGTTCCAGTCTAGTCATCTCCGACAACCCACAAGCATGACTGACAGATTGATACAGCACTCGCAGACCAAGCTGTGGTAAAAGACAATCTAGGCCCTACCTTAACAACCTTAACTATAAGTTCGGTATTTTTTAAAATAATTTTTTATTTAAAAATATATTAAAAAAATTATTAATTTTTTATTTTTAATATTAACATATTAAAATTATTAAAAAAATATTTATTTTCTCTAGAATTAATAATTATTTTGATAAATAAATAATTATCTCTCGATCAAGTTTTTGCCTCACCACTATGATGGCTCACTATAGAGATAAATTTAGTCTAGTTTTTGATTTTTAATATCTTTAGATTCTGTTGGGGCGTGTAATTGCGGTTATTTTTCAAAGTATTTTTCACTTAGAAATGTATCAAAATAATTTTTTTTTATTTTTTTTAAATTATTTTTAAAATCAACGCATCAAAATGATCTAAAAAACTAAAAAAATATTAATTCAAAATAAAAAAATAATTTTTTTTAATTTTTTTAAAAACGCTATTAAAATACAAAAACAAACCGTGTATTACATAGACTTTACCTAGATATGACCTGGTTGGTAGTGTGTTCCAAATAAAAATAAAATAAAATAGATTTATATTTTAAAATTGAGACACTGCAACAAATTTTCCACGAGATGGGTCTGTACGTTTGGGGTCCTTGCAGTTAGTTTTAAATTAGCTGTTGTTTTTTTAAGATGTATTTAAAAAAAATTTAAAAATAATTTTAAATAAAAAATTTAAATTTTTAAATAAAAAATAAAAAATTTTAATTAAAAAAAGGGGTTAAATTACCCAGACAAAATCACCCAGTACAAATTTACTTTATAAATCTAGAAGATATAAATGGAGAAGTGTCGTGCACGTAGAATCGTCGATTCTAACTTGAGGGCTTTTATCAGTCAAGGATTCCTGCCTGGTTTCTAAGCTTTCTGATTGAAAGGGTTATACTACAAGTGATGTGATTCCATTTTTTTT
>Ga0325414_1005142_pt1 | contig 13765 bp, 8 predicted proteins | sample PopdelMetagenome_8_FD_206183 | JGI IMG/M metagenome (GOLD analysis project Ga0325414, IMG submission 206183) | Populus deltoides microbial communities from Bellville, Georgia, United States - Leaf-PdKOR-R3 | ecosystem: Host-associated > Plants > Phyllosphere > Phylloplane/Leaf | place: USA...
TTTTGGTCCTTTTATAAAAGTTTTATTACTTTTTAATTTCATTTTTCAATTCAATTGATGTTATTGTGTTTTTTAATTTGGTCCTTATTATTTTTATTTTTATTTTTTTTCTTGGCTTTTTTGTAAAATATATATTTTTTAATCCTTTTGTATAATTGAGATTTTTTTTTCAATTTCATTTTTCAATATTTGATTAATTGAGAATTGAATTTCATGGTTTTTTCAGAGCAACTACTTCAGGTTTAATGATTCAGGTCACGAGTTTGAAAATTAACACGGGTTTGGTGGGATATCCAGGGTTGACTCGACCTTGATTATCAGGTTTACAAGTTTGTCATGTTAAGTGAAGTTAATAAATACTTATTTTTTTGTGTCATTGTTTTTACCCTGTTTTATTTTTCTATATTTAATAGGTTATGAATCCATCTACGATCATTTCTCTGTTTTTTTTGTTTTATTGAATTAAAGCAAGTTTATTCGAGTAAGCGGGTCTATCACCTTAATCACATAATTTTCTTAGTTTTATTAAATACACTTGCGGTAGGTGAATATTATTTTTTGCACAAAGAAATAGCCAGGAGGCCCAGGACTCTCTTCGAAGCACAGGCACAAGACTGAGTCGAATAAATTAATTTTATTTCAATTAGAAAGAAAAAACAAGAATAGATAGATCAAGTTTAGAAAGAAAAGCGATTAGCACAACTTAGAGGAAAATATATATTTTAAAAAGGAACAAACAATGTATTTCAATTTATAACCTCTTAAATATGAGAGAATAAAATGGAGTAAAAAAAGAACATAATAATACCGTCATAGTCAACCCGAGTTCAACCCGAGTTAGTATAACAAATTTGTAACCCTAGTAATCGGGGTTGAGCCAACCCGGGATATCTTGTCAAATCTATGGCTCAGATCTTGAGATTGAAATTATCCAATAAAAAATAAAGAGAATTATAAAACTCTTTTTTAAAAAAAAAACATGTTAACTTTTCAAACTCTTTACCTAGATCAATAGACTCAAAACACCCTATTTGAAAAAATCATGAAATCTAATTCTCAATCAATTAAATAATGAAATATGAAATTAAAAATGAATTTCAATTATGTAAAAGAATTCAAAAAATAGTAATTAAAAGAATGATGATCAAAATTGAAATATAAAATAAATTTTATATTTGAATGGAGAGTGAAATTGAAAAGAAAAATCAATTTAGCAAAAATACCCAAAAAATCAAAAGAATGAGGATCAAAATTGACATAAAAAATAAAAACAAATTTTTGATTGAATGGTAAAATTGAAAAGAATAATAACTTTTCCAAAAGGGCTAAGAAAAAAAAATAAATCAAATAATGAGGAACAAATTAAAAAACATAATACCACAAATTTGGATTGCAAAATAAAATTGAAAACTATTAAAACTTTTACAAATAGATTAATGAAAAAAATAGAAATAAAAAGAATAAGAATCAATTTTTTTTTTAAAAAACCATATATGTCACATTGGAATTGATGGATGAAATTACAAACAAATAAAAATTTTACAAAAGAACTAAGAATAAAAATTAGAAATTAAAAGAATAAAAACTGAAGTTGAAATACTAACAACATAGAAGGTAAAACTGTAATTTTCAAGAAAAAAAAGAAAAATCTACCGGCGACAAACTAAATCACCAACACCAATAGTCGCTGCTCTAGGAGAAAGAGGATGTGACGACACTTCTAACAATACAATGAAATGGTATTTTTAGACGCCGAATACGCCGCGCATGCCGACCAAAGTGCATGGACGCTTCACACATGCCGTACATGTGCTTGTCTTTTTTTTTTTTATTTAGCCAAATACAGCATTGCACCACCTAAGCTGACTTAATAACAACAAAAAAAAAAAGATAAAAAAACTCATTAACTCAAGTTTTAAAATTTTTTATTGTAAATATATTTTGATCGTTTTATTATTTTTTAATTGTTTATTATTTTTTATATTTATACAAATACCACATTACTCCTTAATTAATATTATAATAACAAGAAAATCATTGTAAAAATATAAAAATACCCTTTAAGACCAAGTTTAATTTTTTTTTTTTGCTTGATATGGCATTTTAATTGTTTTACTATTTTAATTATTTTACTATGCAGTTAATAAGAAAAAAAAAATTATTTACTCTCGATAAATTTAATAATAACAAAGGAATCTTGTTAAAAAACTTTAATATCCTTAGTTGTTAAACCAGTGTTAAGTTTTCTGGATGGAAGGAGAAAACCACCATTACATTGTTCCAATGAACAGTGTAAATAAGAGTGAAGCTACAGTGATTTTGCAGTTGTGATTCTCCAATGAGATGTCACATTTGTAACTCACCTGACCTGACCACCCTTTATTATCAACTTCAGTAAACAGGTAGGAAAACAACCATTGACGTAGGTAACATCTCTTATCAGTGAACAGGTAGATGATAGATAACTAAGAATACACGAGAGGTTTCCCTAACATAAGCTGACAGGATTTTAAACTTTTGTCTGAAGAAGATAACTTCTTGCTCGAGTGGAACAAAATAGAGTGACAACACAAAAATAAAAACTAACAAAGGCACTTATGCAAAAGATCCAAACAGAAATTGGACCTTCAGTTTCTTCAAATGACTTCCCAGGCACAGTTGGCAGGCTACCTGAGTCGCACTTTACTCTAGGGGACTCCACACACAAATCTGGATTTCCAGCAAATGCTCCAGGAAACCTTCCATACCCCTCTTTCTGGGGAACAAATCCAGACAAACTGTTATATGAGAAGTTCAAGAGTACGAGTTCTTTAAGCCTGGAAATATTTCCTGGTATTTGACCCGATAAAGAGTTATGTGACAAGTCCAATGCCCTTAAACGTTCCATCTTCTCTAGACTGGGAACCTGACCATCAAGAAAATTGTATGACAAGTTCAAATACTCCAAACCTTGTAGTCCAAATAAGCCATGTGGAATCTCCCCGTGTAGCAAATTATCAGATAGATCAATTCCAGCAGTTGAAGATAGATGGTAATTGAAGCTCAATTCACTGTTATCAACAACCAACACAGATATTTTGATCTCAATATTTCGAATTGCAAGAAATGGCTCTGCAGGCAATCGTCTAACATCTCCATTATTGAACTCCAAGCTAATGTTGAAGTTGCCATCGGGTACGAAGCCAGAGAATTTATTGCCTGAAAAATCCATCATTTGGATCTCTTCAAATGTGAACAGCCAACTGGGTAAACTTCCACTGAATTTGTTTCGAGCCAAGGAGAGATACCTGAGGTTTGACCATTTGGTTATTGCATCATTCAAATTTCCCGAGAGATTGTTGGAGCTGAAATCTACTATCTCAAGTGATTTGCAGCCAGCCAAAGTTAGTGGAATCTCCCCAGAAATCCCATTGTTGCTTATATCCAATACTTTCAGGCTATCCAGCGCATCAAGTTCTGGTTGAATTTGACCAGAGAGATTGTTGTTATTGAGAACTAGTGCAAGTAGCTGAAAACACCCAACAATATTTAAAGGAATTGAACCCGACAATGAGTTGCGTGAAAGATCTATCACTTGGAGATACGTCAAATTTCCAATCCTAGCAGGGATTTCCCCAGCAAGAAGATTGTGAGAAAGAAACAATGCCTGTAGACTTTTCAGCTCGGTGATCTTCAAAGGGATACCACCAGAGAAACAATTGTGGGACAAGTCAAGAAGAACAAGGCCTGATTTCTCTGTTGTCTCTGCAATCTTGGCTGGAAGTGGACCAGATAGATCATTGAAACTCAAATCCAATGCAAGAAGCTTCTCAGAGAAAACAAGTCTCGGAGATATTGCATAATTCAAGTGATTAAATGATAAATTCAGATGCGTCAATTCTTCTAGGGAAGCAATGCATGTAGGAATACCACCCACAATAGAATTCCTAGCTAAATTCAAAACACCGAGAGATCGAATGGAAGCAGAAAAACAAGGCAAAGTACCTGAAAGCGAATTAGAACTGAGATTGAGAAAAACCAGAGGCTGAAAAAAGTCATGAAGATCACCCGACAGGTAATTATTTCCAAGATCCAAATATTTCAATGACTTGCAGTAAAACAAGCTTTCAGGTATTGTCCCATGAAAAGAGTTGAAACCCAAGTCAAGTATTTCCAAATTGGTCGAGAAATTACCAACCCACCAAGGAACAACACCTCCCAAATCATGGTTCCCATTTAAAGTAAGTTCCTTCAATTGTCTAAGACTCATAAGTGAGTCAGGCACAACACCACCAAATCTATTGTGACTAAGATCAAGGGTTTTGAGATTTTGCAACCTACCAAAGCACAATGGGATTTGGCCCGTAAAACCATTTTCAGACAAAACCAGGGTTTCAAGAAACAAAAGATTGCACAAATTGGGGTGAATATAACCAGACAGATTCACGTTTCTCAAGTTGATAGAAATGACCTGGCCGGTGTGATTTTGGCAGACCAGACCTGTCCAGTTAGTGCAGTTAGAACCAAACCAGGTTGACAAGCCATGAACTGGGTCCTGAATCCAAGACCGGAACAGTAAAAGTGAGGCCTTGTCTTCCGGGTTAAGATCAACAGAGGCAGATTGGCATGATGCACAAAACAACAGTACCAGAACAAAGAACAAGAGTGGCAGTAATTGCAACAAACAAGGGTGAACAAAATTCGACATAACACAGGAGGGGAGAAAAAGTGAAACCCTATGTGCTTCTGTAGAGCTAGAGAGGGAGAAAATTATAGTAGCAAACCAAATTCAAACATTCAAAGAAGAAGAAACTGAGCCCATAATATTACAACCAGATATAGGACGTAGAGATCTCGAGAGAGAGACTCACTAAATAGTGGATTGCTCCTTGGAGGAACGCAGACTGTCGTATCTTTTTCTCTCTTTACTCTTCCTTCACAAAATGGGCGCCATTAAATCTGACACATACATACATACATACATACATAACATATTATTAATTGGCAAATTTCCTCCCGAAGTCCCTTAAAACTTATATATGTTTCAATTTAGTCATCAAACTTTATTGTTATTCAATTTGATCTTTAAAAGTTGTATTTTCATTGTTAACAAATAAACTAAAGAGATCAACCTAAAAACCTAGTCCACACCTCATGTGGTAAGCACGAGCGTTTCTAATTTGCTGCATAGCCTTATTTATGGGTGAAATCTTATTTATTATAACACTAATCTTTTTCATGGGCTCAACATTAAAACCCTAGCACAATCATTTTTCATGGAATCAAGATTAAACCCACAAGATATTTTTCATGAATTCAAGATCACAACCTAATCACTCAAGTTAATAAAAATTCACTACTAAAAATAACACTTATAATGTAAAAATATCTTTGACTTAAAAAAAATGAAATAAAATAAATATTCACAGAGAAAGGGTAAATTATAAGTTAAAAAGCTCAAGTCTTTAGTAAAAAATTAATCTAACTCTTCTTTTTAAAAAAGTGAAGGAATAAAGCAATCATCGCAAAATGAAAGGAATAATTAAGATTATAATTTAGGAATAATGCAATCATCTTTTGAAGGAAATATCTATTTAAAGAAAATCATGAGGGGTAGCTTAACTTGTCAGGTTTTGGGTTTACTCCCTAATAATTACAAGTTTGAGTTCCCTTAGGGCCACTAGAGATTTACATGATCGTTAACTTCAGGATTCGAGGGATTAGTCGAAGTGCACGTACGCAAACTGATCCGGACATCCACGTTAATAAAAAAAATAATCTATTTATAAGAAGGTGCATTAACTAGCTATTTTTAGCGGCAAAGAGGTCACTCGGTATATTTAAGACAACACAAATGTAATAATAAGAGACAAGATCCTCTTAGCACAAAACATCTATTAACATATCAGTTTTATATAATTTACAAGATAATAACATCATTTCACTTTAATATCATATAAACATAGAAAATATATCAAATACAAATGAGCAAATACGAGTTCCAAGAGCATTCATACACATTCCAGTTATAATACTCTTCTTTTTGGCATCAATTAAAATACTAATAATGCAAATAAGGGTTAAACTAGCACCCTAGATTCCGCTGGTATGCAAACGCATAATTCTAAAATTTACATGCCACATAGTAGAAATAAAATACAAGAAAGAAAACTTGATCACTGCCCCAAGAGCAACTCAATCTTTATACCAAGTTGATTATGTACGATCCTCATTTTCCTTATAATCCAACGCCATATAATCCTAATTAGCCCCTTGAGAGCTACCGACACTTGCATTAAAACTTTCAGGCAGGAAAGTCATGTTGAGTAGGTGGATGCATGAAACGTTATATTTAGGACCGAAGAAGTGTAATGTGCAGTTGAAGTTGAGTTGTAGTCTTGTCGACTTTCTCAACACGAGTAGCCAAAGTGGGGAAAGGAGGATTTAAAGGAGAATGACTTTGGTGTTGGTAGACATGACCACTATTATTGAAATCCTAACGAATAAGTTTTTTCTTGAAGCAAGCCAAAGAACAATTTATATGGAGTATTCGAGGGCATGTTCCATGGTGGCATGGACAAGAATCTTGAAATCCATGGACAAGAATGAACGAGTAATTATAATTTTCTCCCTATTCACAAGACTTGTTTATTAGTCAAATTGGAATAAAATTGCCGAACCAAATAAAGATCATTTCTCACAGTTACAAAGTGAGTTGATGTAACAAAATCAAATAATTATTGATAATTAGTAATGTTGCATAAATCATAAAAGATAACCCAATTACTTTTAGGAATGATCTTATAGAGAGTGGCGTGAGCCTTGTTGGAAACAAAATAAGCACTCGTAAATTAATAGAGGACTTGCCTTTTGCCTATGATCTACAAAAGTTTCCGTGTAAGTATCATTCAGATTTTAGAGCGTTGAATCTTGTCCTAGAATTTGAGCACCTTGAGCTCAAGTCTTTTTTAACATCTTCATCATCAAGTTTAAAATCCAAATCATGAAAGTTAACTTTTATATCCGTATTGAATTTGTTACAAGGCATGATCCATCCAAGAAAATTAGAAGAGTTGTTTTGTAAAGAAAAGAAAAATAGAAGGATTGATGGTTTTAGTTAGACGAAGGTGAATACGAGAAGAAATTGAAGAGAGAAGAGTTTTAGGGTTTGGTTATTGTCGTGATGTGTACGACGTCAAATGACAAAGTTGCCTCTTAAAATTGAAGGGGTTTTGAGTTTAATCATAAAGTTATGATTTGAGGGAGTCCTTCATGATATGCATGATGTCAAATGACAAAGCTGTCTTCTGGAATTAAAGGGGTTTTCAGTTTAATCATAAAGTTATGATTTGAGGGAGTCACCACTTAGTATCATGGTACTAAGAAACCTATGGTCTGAAAGAGCCTAGGTAAGGGAACTAGTTGTGCAAGGAAAAGACACATCACTCCCAGTACACTCTACTTAAAGTAAGTTGCAGTGTTAATTGATTGTTTTTCTAGGTTACGTTTTTATCCATTGATCTCATCTAAGGTTCAAGACAAATCTTTCTTCATGAGAAAGTCTCTACCTTATTTGATTAAATCCTAACCGTTCTAAGGTCCAAATTTAGCATGACATTTATTTTCTATTTTGTATATTTAATACCCGAGAGTATACTTTACAATGTAATTTTATACCCTCAAATATTAAAAGTCTACAGTGAAACCCTAACACTCTGAATACTAATTACACAAATTAATTGTTGTGAGATTTTTGGTATCTTGGTCAAATTCTAATGGATAATCATAAATTGATTACAATATCCATTTTTGTATTTTTAAAACGAGATAAAAATATGATTTTATCTTTTATAAAATATGCATAAAAAACCTTTAGGATTTGGCTGTATGAAAAAAAAAACATATTTTTGTATTTTTGAAATGGGGAATGTTTTTGAATTGTTTTTGGATTTTTTTGAAATTTCAGAGAAAGATTAGGTATTTTAATACCGGGTCCGTATCTTACAGTGTAAGTCTACAACTCAATATTAAATAAAATTCTAAAAAAAAACATATTGTTGTGTATTCTAAAATAAGGGATTTTTTTTAATTTTTTTAATTTTTTTTGAAATCTCAGAGAAAAATCATGTATTTTTAATACTGGGTTTGTATTTATAGTGTAAGTATACAACCCGATATTAGGTTAAATTGTTGGAAAAGTATGTTAGGGACCCATAAATATTTTTAAAATGCTCAAATTTCAAATTTTTTTTTGAATTTTTTAGATGTATGTTTGACTAAACCCTAAAATAAAGAAAAATTAAAACTAAAGGAAAAGGTTTAGAGCATGTTTGCAAAACACACCCTTAGCTTAAAATCAAAGGCATTAAAAATGCCTTAAGACTCTGTTTTGCAAGCAGACCTTAAAGACCCAAACAAGGCCTTATTTCCTTAAAAAAATTGGCATAAGCCAAACGTGCCAACATACCTTTTTTTCTCTCCAAATAAACATGAGTTGGACCCGGCCCAAACACAAAATGGGCTTGAGTCCAACTCATTTATCTTGTCACTAGCCTAGTCTAGTGGCAAGGTTTTGTTGGCAAAAATGCTAGCAAACATGGTTGTCGTACCGTGTTGAAGTCATGAAAAATACAATGTAATGAATCATGAGGAGGAAGAAGAAGCTTACCTAGGCAAGAGGTGGTTGTTGGCTATCGGTTGGTGGTGCAATGGGTGCTCGTGGTGGCCCACGGTGGTTGTTGGAGGAGGAGAAAGGTGGCTAGTTGGGCAGCTGAAAAAATGATGGTTTTTGGCTAGTTTTTTTACTCTCTTCTCCCCTGATTTTCTATTCCTTTTCTGCATGAAATTCACTCTTATTTATAAGAGATGAAAGAGGGACATCTAGTCCTCATTGGATATGAATCTTGACCCTTGATTCAAATAGAAAGTATCCCAACCATTGATCAAAAGTCACCATCATTAGTAGTAAAAAGTGGTCAGGTCAGTGACTTTGGGTTAACTTTTCAGTGGTTTTTTGAGCGGCAAACCTGTGGGAAAAAGGGTTAGGGTGTAAGACAATGTCAGGTCATGAGGGTGGTGTTTTTTTGTCTTGTTTAAGGGAGAAACGAGGCATTAAATGACCTTGAAAAATAACTTCACGAGGCAACTGTTCATGGGTCTTTTGAAGAAGATGACAAACAGTGCCATACAACATGTCATCTAGCACTCTTTCTTTTTTCTTTTTTCTTTTACTTTTGTTGACCAAAACAAAACAACACGAAAAAGCACTGTTTTATTTTAATGAAACGACATCGTTTTGGTGTTTATGGTTAATTTAGGTTTTAAACTTTCTCTTTTGATTTCAGCCTTAATCTTTCAAATTGTTCAATTAAGTTCTCATTTGAATTTTAATTTTAAGAATCAATTCAATTTTTCCCTTGTCAAAAACATCCCATGATTTTATAGTGTTTTTCAACTTAGTCCTTGGTCTTGGGTATTTTCAATTTCATCCCTAATTGACCTTCAAACTTCTAATTTTTTCAATTCCACCCATGTTTTCAATTGAATTGGGTCCCTTAATTCGCGCACCTTTTGCAAAAAAGGTATTTGGTTATGAATTTCTTCAATTTGGCTCTTAATTGATCCCCAAACTTTGATTTTCTTTCAATTGTATCCTTGATTTCACCCAAATGACTTTGTAAAAACTAAATTTGATCATCTAAAATTCCAATTTTCTCAATTAAACCCAAATTAAGATTCCAAACTTAATTTTTCACCACGTAAGTCCCATTAAAAATCTAATTAAGTACTTACACTTAATTAAATCTTTTAATTTGACTCAAATTAATTCTTAAACTTATTTAATCATTTAATTGGGTCCACGATTAAATCAATTTGGCCTATACAAAGTCTAATTAAGTTCATAGACTTAATTTTTATGCAAATTCTTCCGATAATCCTTTAATTTAACCTTGAATTTGTATTGTCTTTCAATCTTGGTTACAATTAGGTTCATGATTTTTGTTCGAAATCTCAGTTTGGTTCCTCCATGCATTTTACTTTTATAAAAGACTTTAGATAGTAAGCTTGTAAAGAAGAAAAGATGAAAGGTTATGGATTTATCTGTAATATCCCAAGAATTCATATCATTTCATGATCCGATATTAATACATAACGACCTGATAACAGTGGATTTTTTTTTATTTCACCATCATTGCTTTATATATATATCATCATTTCGCATAATACAATACTCATAGAATCTCAGAATTCAACATCTTAATAAAATAGAATTCATAATACATGCACCATATCATTATATTTACATATTCATAAGACTATATCCTTGTTCCTATTTTAGTTATAATTACAAGTCTTTACAAAAGTCTCGCTTGATAATTTAGGACTAATACGCTTGTTTACATAAAATAAACAACATCTTTAACATTTGGTTACATAGTTCATAACAAAACATGGGGCCTATGAAACAGGATTCCTACGCTCCTTGGTTGTGTGGCTCCCTGTTACAATATAAAAATGAATACAATAATTATAAACAATCTTAACATAACAATAAATGAATAAAAACATTATCGTTACTTTCCATTATTAACCTAAATAAGTATATTCCTTTATTTACTTTATATATACATAATACAACCCTTATTATATCATTGATTATATTTTCCTTACTCGTCCGTCCCAACCCCTTCATAGGAGTTGTAGGGACCGAAATTGAAACATTGGTCGTGGTTAATTACTTTACTTTAACTTGGTTGTCCTTTATGGACACCACCAACCATGATCAATTGCATTACTCATACCCGGTCATCCGATTCGGATGCCACTAGCCGAAGCTAGATCACCATATCCAACACAGTCATCCATTTTGGTTACCATTAACTGAATCTAGATCACAATATCCAAACCCAGTCATCCATCTCGGATGCCATTAGCCAAAGCTAATCACGATATTAACCCGGTCATCCATTTCAGATGCTATTAGCTGAGGCTAATCACGATATCCAACCTGGTCATCCATCTCGGATGCCATTAGCCAAAACTAATTACAATATCCAAACTGGTCATCCATTTCAGATGTCATTAGTCGAAACTAATCATGATATTCAACCCAGTCATCCATTTTGGATGCCATTAGTCGAAACTAATCACAATACTCAATTAATTATTCCATGAACGATTTAATGGTCACAACAAGATATAAATAATTCTTTTACAACGTAATCATTTTAGAGAATCAATATTATTTAAAAAGAGGGGGGAAACCTCCTAACTGTTTCTCCTGTGGAGTGTCCTCATCCGGTCGAAGGCCCGGTCCCAGTCGCACCTCCTAATACATCAAATGATCACCAATCAACATATTCACATTCATTAATCTCATAGACTAACACCATACACATTCCAAGAACACACCTGTTCACATGCATGTGTTCCTTATGTCATATAATCATACAATGAAAGTCATCATATTCAAACATTTCTCTTAATTTTTATGTAGGTTAACCCTGAGAATTCTAGTGTTTAATTCTTAAGTCGCGTGGTGGTTTAAGTCAAACTGACAACAAAATCGTCATGAGCATTAAATCATTTTTGATATGGAATTTATCAACGAAACTAAGTCACTATTGTCATAGAAAATCATCAGCGAAAACTAGGTCGTTGGTGACATAGAAATTGTCAGCAAAAAATTAAATCGCTAGTGACACAAAAATCGTCAGTGAAAACTAGGTCGCTGGTGACACATAAATCATTAGCGAAGAACTGGGTCGCTGGTGACATAGAAATCATTAGTGAAACTTAAGTCGGTGTGACACAAAAATTGTCAGCGAAAACTGAGTCCTGGTGACACAAAAATCATCAGTGAAAAATGGGTTGCTGGTGACATAGAAATCGTCAGTGAAAACTAAGTCATCGGTGACACAGAAATCATCAACGAAAACTAAGTTGCTAGTGACACAGAAATCATCAACAAAAACTGGGTCGCTGGTGACACAGAAATCGTCAACAAAAACAAATTCACTGCTGACTCAGAATCGTTAGCAAAAACTAAGTTGCTACCAACTCAGAAATCATCAATGATGATGGTGTCATTTCTAGTTTTACTTTTTCCCTAGGCTAAACGTAAGGTTTACGCTAAGCTTTCCCCCTTATAACATTCCCCAACCTAGTTGGACATAAATCGTCACCAAATCACATTTAATTTATCACAAGGTTACCAAGGAATACACAACCAAGTCTCAACATGTATATTTTGCAAAGGTTCTCCTAACCATAATTTCAAAACCAAAACTTATTGTCGTCACAATCATACATCCTATGTTTTCAATTCTATTATGCCAATTCATTAACACAAACTAATAGTAATTTCATATTACACAAGAGATTCATTTATGTCTTTTGACTTGTTTCCCTAAAGGTGTTCATCATGACAAGTTCCTTCATGATTCTTTCTTTTCCTATAACCAGACGTTGTTGTCTATTTTCTTAGTTTGCACATGTAATTCATCATTTTTATCACACGTATGTTCACAATAACATGTCATAATCACACATCCATTTACTTGGTACATAATCATACAAGTTCATTCATCACACAAACAAACTTAAGGCATTAATCATGGCATCATTTCCGATTCAGCTCAAGCATTCCTTTAAGGATTTAACAAGACCACAATTCTGCACATTCTTTCATTTCATTTTATTTTCACACAAGTTCTTCAATCATATGTGCACAATCAATACATTAACATAAACATGAATTTTGTTTCAGCTTAAACATGTTTCTATGAGTTTAACAAGGTCTTAATTACACATTTTATCACTTCATTTTATCTCCTTTTATTATCTCAATTGGTTGATCCTTAGTTAAGGTTTATTCATCCATATGCACCCATTCTTTTTGTTAAAGGTTTTGGAATTATGTCCCCTTTCAACCCCGTTTTCTTTAATCTTCCTATCTAATCTTTGCTAAACCATAGATATAAGAACCCTAAGTCTTTCCCTTGAGGTTTCCTTCTCCCTCTTTACCCAAAATATCAAAGAAACAAGTAAGGAAGTGATGTTATTCTTACCACATGATTTTAAGCAGCCTTAAGGGGAGGTTTTAATAGTTTTTCTTCTTTTTTTCTCTCGGTTTCTTCCTTCTGTTATTCTAGTCGGCCTTCTAGGCTCTTTCTTCTTCCATGTTCTCGATTTTATCTCCTTTCTTTACCCCTATATTCACTCAAAACTCAACAGAAATGGCATGCAAGCTGGTTTAGTTAGGTTTTCTTCTTGGGAAGGGGTGGTTGCTGCAACTAAGGCTACTGCCAGTTTTGAGGGAGAGGAAGAGTCATATCCTTTTCTCCCCCTTGTATTTATATCACTCATAAATGTGATGGGGGTGTTTGGGGGTTGGTTAACTGACACTATCAAAGAGTTGATGTCTTATCCCAAGTACAGGAGTGTCAAAGTAATAAATAACCCGGCCAAATCAGGGTCGAACCACAAAGAGGTGAACTATATAAATTATAAAGAACAACAACAACAACAACAACAACAACAACAAGGATGATGATGATGATGGTGATGATGAGTTAAAGAGGACTTTGAGATGTAAGATTAATGTAAAGATTAAACAATGATAAAAACAAATGTCAAGGTTAGAGGATCCACTAATAATATTAGAGATAAGTAAAGTATAAACTCTTTATAAATTATCAACATGATCATATTAATCATCTTATTTACGTAACACCATACTTATAAATTTTATCAGGTATTCATGATGCTAACTTATGTTGACAAC
>Ga0325414_1005143_pt1 | contig 13764 bp, 5 predicted proteins | sample PopdelMetagenome_8_FD_206183 | JGI IMG/M metagenome (GOLD analysis project Ga0325414, IMG submission 206183) | Populus deltoides microbial communities from Bellville, Georgia, United States - Leaf-PdKOR-R3 | ecosystem: Host-associated > Plants > Phyllosphere > Phylloplane/Leaf | place: USA...
GGGTGTTCCGTCGGTAATGCCGTCGGCAATTACCCTTGACATTACCGACGGCTATAGTCCGTCGGTAATGTTCCCGCGGGAAACTTTTTTTTGGCGCGCGCGTATCCGTCGGTGGTTCCGTCGGTGGGTGTTTTTTTTATTTGCGACAGAATTAGCAACGGAAATGGAATTTATCGACGACTGTTATACCGATGGACGTGATCCGTCGGTGACTCCGTCGGTATTATTGTTACCGACGGAGTTCATTGATGTCACCGACGGAATTAGTCCGTCGGCAAAACTGTATAATGTTGTAGTGGAATTCATAAAACTTTTTACTTTAATTTGACTAATCTACAACAACCAAAATATATATAAAGCTTTTTTAATTAAATAAATCTTAAAAATAAATTTATATTAATTATTAATTCACTAACATCAATATTTGTAAAAATCAAGCTTTTTTCTGGAAATAAAAAGGCTTGTTTTCTCGGAGAATGACTTCGAAAGTAAAACACAGAGGTTGCCAATGTCCCTCAATTAAAGGCATTCACCTTGTTAAAGGGTAACTCTTTGAATTGTCATGATTATTTAAGGTCTAAACACAAACTCATAAAGTTCTGAAACGATCCATTGTCGCATGAAAGTGTTATATGGAAGCTAATTTCAAAGATGCCTTATGATCAACATAAATGTTCTAAAGTATTATAGGCAAAGCACCACCATCTTCGTCCGTTACGAGGATGATTGTGTTGTCTCTTTCATGTTGGACATAATTCTTTCGGCATCAAAAAGGAAAAGGACCGCGGGCACAGTGATCATGGCGTGAAAATGCAGCAAAACAACTCATAGCTGGATCACCGGCACTGCTTTGCACTGCATTGCTACTTCCACTTCCCTACATGGAGTAGATTTCTTTGACTAACTACGTGATCTTTAACAATTTATAAGCAATATTAATAATCGAATGTAAGAGATAATATAGAAGCAAAAGGACCACCTGTTCAGTGATGTTCTTTCCTCGAGAGAAGTTGGCATTCAAGTCAGAGTTGGGCATGAAGACATTAGAACTATTGTCCCCATTATTCTGGATATTGTTAGAAGGGAATGCATAGCCTTGAAGCATTCCTGGTGATTGCATGATTCCAGCCAACGTTTGAGGTTGATTGCTGCAGTCAAAATCAAGGGAATTCTAGGATTTTGATAACATGTTCATGGCTAAACCAAGAAAAACTTTAAAAGAGGCACACTATGATATGCAAGTTACTAAGCTTCTAGCTATATTTGGGGCAAGAATTAAACTCCTACAAGGTTTCAACTCCATTGCAGCGATCTGCAGCATCCATCACCAGGCTTGTGGGAACAATTTGTTGAGGCCCATTTAAGCTATGGCTTGAACTTCCCATCACGCCGCCTGTGTCATTTGCAATTTCTTGAAGAAATGCTCTCTGAATACCACAATAAAGCATGATTACTAATGGGCGCTATTTAATTCAATAATTTAAGAATGATATTTGTTATTTTGACAATTCATAATAATATTGATCTACAGATTAATAAGGGGAAACACCTATAATTACAATATATAGTACTGTTTTACCTCTAAAACTTGCTCCAACCATCTGATAGTACTGTAAGGATGATTGAATGACAATTATTGAAAGTACTACAGTTATTATGCTGCCTCAAAGTTAGGAATTGATAAGATTTGATTACAAGGAATTAAACATGAACATCTAGCAGTTCGAAATAAAACGAAAAGTACCATAATTACAAATTAAATACAGAGAGATATGATAAGTACAATAAATAACTGTTAAAAAAATACAGTGTCTAGTTGTGTTAGTAATCGCTCACATGAGAGAAAAGACAACTGTGGTTTCCATCGGAATCTTAAAATCCATAATTACTTAAAATGTTGTCTTTTCCTCGAACACTTGCAATGTTTGTTACAAGGTGTTTGCGAAGATTATAGAGTTAAATTAGAGAACAATTTAATAAAACAAGATTTCATTTTACAGTATTGTAAAATACAATTAAAAGAAGCTAGGATCAAAATAAACATAAAACAAATAACTAGGATTTTTTAATTTTAGCATGAAAAAACATCATTCTCATCCCAAAAGATTTCTTTTTTACATCTTTGGTCCTTTTAGTTTTAGACTTTTACACTTAGATCCTAAACTTTATTTTTTTTCATTTCAGTCCTTCAGTTTTGAGAGAACAAAAAGAAAGTCGCTGAAAAAATAGAAAAGAAGAGAGAAAATAGTTAGTTGGCCACATTCTAAAAACTAAAAAAATTAATCTTGTTGTGCAATGGGTTCTCTTGATGAGGGAGTGCTATTGAGTTATTTTGAATTTCCAACTTGGTGGAAAAAAGTAGAATGAGGTAGGGAATGATTTTTTGATTTAGCTTAATTTTGTGTCTTTTAACTTATTCAATGTTGTATTGACATTGATAATGGGTTTATTGAGATCATTATGGTGTTTTCAAGTGAAAATAGGTTGGAAAATAAGTTTTTAGGTCCAACACATGATTTTTCAACCACCTCTTAGAACCTGAACTAGTGGACGGCATATTGTATGTCCTTAAACATTATAAAAAAAAAAAGAGTGGCAAAGCCTAAAAGACCCGTGCATGTTAGGCTGATGCAAGTGGTTCTGATCAATTAGTTATTGGTCTAACAAAAATGGGCTGGATAGATAACCTTGCAAGGACATTTATAAGTTGCTAAGACAAGGTTAAGTTCACGAAAAGGTTTGAATCACATAAGGTAACTAGCTTGATGAAAAAGCCCATAATTTTCAATACAACTATTAGATCACACTCAAATTCTTTCAGGAATTCTATGGGCCTACTATTAAGAACTGTAATAGCCAAGGTCTGGAAAATTTGTAAATTAGGCTCATAATGTGTTGTTTATGCTAGTTTTATTGTTTTTCCTTTTTATTTTTGGATTTCTCAGTTTCATTAGGTTGTTTTTTTTTTGTTATATGAGTTGTAAACCTCTAAGAGAGGTAAATTTAAAAATAAATATTTAGTAATAAAATTTTTAATTAGAGTTTTTGTGTTGTGACTCTATTCGATAAAATTATGTATTGTTTGTATTTATTATCTTTTTTGTGTTGTTTTTGTTTATGTCACAAACTTTTTTTTTATTAGGCAATGTGTGCAACCTAATCTCCTAAGCTCAAGCATCTAGCCTCTTTCAATAGTATTTTTTCTACGTATTGTTTTTTTTAGATATTTTTTAAATGAACTATAAATAAAATACTTAACATGATATTTAAATTATTATTCAATTTTTCCATAGTTTTTAAATAGTATTATAGATTTTTATGAGAATCTTAACAACTTTTTTTTAATTATTATATACAAATATGCAAAAGAAAAGTATTAAAAATGTTCACATGTATATTCAATAAAAAAGGAGTTCATTGATCCAATGTTCATATTTTGATCCTAAAACTTCATTTTCCTCACCTTATATTTTTGTATGCTGAAGAAAGCTTATGTTAGTCCTTTAAGTTTTTTTTTTTTTTGTAAAAGTTGAATTTCATCCATAAAGTTTTCTATTTTTCTATTTTTGGTCCATATAAGTTTTAGTTTTTTGTGTTTCATTTCTAAAAGTTTATTTCCCTCGCATTTCAATTCCGGAATTTTAACAAAGGAGAGAGGAAGTCTGTAGAGAAGAGAGATGAGAGAAAAGGAATTCAGCCAATAAAAAAAAGTTATCTTTATGCCAATGAGTTTGTCTTTGGTAAGGAAGTTCATTGAATGTGGATTTTTCATTTAGATCGATCGGGTCTATAAATTTCATTCCTTCAAACTCTTTCAAATAATTATTTTAGTTGTAGTAGTATTAAATAAAAATTAACTTTGAAAATGTTATTGTTGTCTATATCCTTTGAATATGCATTTATCTTTTTCTTCTTACAAGGAAAATCAACTTTCAACTTTAGTCTTTAATTAACTTTTATAACTTATTTTATGATTCATAAGTCTATTTATTTTTGGATTTATTATATTAAATGCATACATCATTTTTTCACTTCTTAATTAATAAACTTTATAACATCAAAAATCATATCTATAATGCTGATATCATCTTCTTTTCTATTAGAAATTAACTATGAATCATTTATGCAATGTAGCACGAACACAATAACTAGCTTGCAACTAAAATGTGAGCCATATCATATTCAAAAGGCTGAATTTTATACCTTACGATTTCGGACACATTTCAATGCCTTTTCCAATATCTCCTCATGAAATTCAACGTCACTCATTGTCTTGAAGAAATTTGGACTCCCCACGAAGCACCTGCAAATTAAAACCAGTTTTAGTGTCCCAAATTGGATTAAATTATTGCATAGAAAGGTAAATCATTACATAGAACAATTAAATTCTTTAAAGGATTCCTTGTAAATTATTGTTGTTTCAATAACGAATTGATGACAAGAAAATTATTAGTCAATATATTACTAATACCAACCAATAAATTCACATGAATAAGTTTTAGGCTAAGTTTTAGGCTACTACCACGTAAAGAATCAAACAAATGTTTAAAGGGAAAAGAAATAAAGAGTACTTGTAAAAAAATAAAAGCAATAAAGAAAATAATAAAGTTGTAAAGAGAAAAATTGAATTTAAATTACATATATAGGATGGTCATCATTTACAATAATTGTATGACCCTCTTTATAATGGTATAAAGTTTAAATCTTATCAACGTATGTAACTCTATTCCTATAAAAATAATGGTAACCAATAAAAAACTTTATTAAATCCGAATATAAACAAAATGTTTGCTTGATCGCTTTTTCATGTAAATCTAAAGCTAATATGTGACTTCTTGTCCATTAATCTAATTAGGACTTCCATTATGAATAAAACTAAACTTTCTAGTTTTCTGTGCATATTAAATCTCTTATTATTGATCGCTTTTTCTTAATCTATCATGACTCATAGTCAACTATTTCTCTAATTGTTTGATCAATACTCTTTTAACGTAGTCGTTTCCATTGCATTTGATCGATACCTTTATTTCCTTTGCAATATCATGAAAAATCATTGTTCTTCTACTATTAATATGTGGATGTTTTTATTTGATGTAAACAATACCACTGTATTACTATATTTTTCAAATGAAGAAATATCTCTCATGTCATATTTATACTGAAATCAAGGAATCGAATCAACCAAATAAGACATGGCAAGAGATGTTGTTCACCGTAAAATTATTGACCATGTTTTAAAATGTGTCTAACATGTCAATCATTTTCACCCAATCAGTTCAATCTAAAACAACACATGTTTTGCCCTTTAGGCACAATGTTTAGGATTCCACAATCTATAATGTTTAAATCAGAATTAATTTATCAGTTTTATAATTAATAGGCAACACACTCATTTTTTTCTATAAAAACTTCAATCCCCTATAACATAAATCACATGAACTTAGCCGAGAAATGAATAAAAAACTCTGAACCCCCCCCTCCTTTATTCTAGTAATGACATCTTCAAATTCTATTTCATATGATCTAACATCATCATTATAGACTACATTGACCGACTAAGCAAAATGCATTGACACTATAGTGAAGAATGGAAACACTAGAAGATTTTTTATGATATTCAAATGCCAAAAATACCTAAGGGATTGTTGGCTTCCATTTCTCTTTATTATATTTAAGTGAAAGATTTGACATTTTGTCAATTTTTCTTTAACAAATAAACAAGGAAGTTCACATGAATTTGATCATTTCAAATACCCAGCTTTTTTTTATGTTATAGTTTCCAACTACAACACCGAAGTGAAGATCTTTCTTCAATTAGAATTTCTCAGTTGCCTTGGTTTTATGACCCTTGGACGTTAATGAACCAATAAAAATAGAGATTTATTAAAAAATTAGAACATCTGCAATTCAGATGGAAACAAAAACTAGATGGAGAATCATAGGATTAACTTTTGCAATTTCTTCAAGGCTTTTTACTATTATAAATAATAATTTGTTTGTCCTCTTTATATTTCTAAGAATTGCAACAATGCAATCAAGATAATAAATATTCTTAATTTTCTTATACAAGTTGTTATCAAATTATTTATTTAGTTTAAACACAAGGTAATACTTAACTAAAAACTCACATCCTTATTATAATGAAGAAACAAAAAATTAAGTTGTATTGTGAAAATAACCTAATTCAAATTAGTACATTAGATATTTGATGATAAATGAAGAAAAATATCGAGTTGTTCTTATATTTTTCTAAACAATGATGTTCATATTTTATTTAGCTAATTATATTTTAAATAACCAAAAATGCTATATATTTTTTCTCAGTTTCAATTAAAGTCCCTGTATTTTTAATTACTGCAAATAATAAAATAAGATTTTTTTAAAAAAATTGAATATCAACTCAATATTGACATATGTTTTGACACCACAAAAATCAAACTATCAAGTCCAATCTACAAATTAATTTTCTTTTCCTATAATTTTTGTTGAACCACATACATTAAAAAATGCATTTATGGTTTTCAAGGGATGAAATTTGATAATAAAAAACTGTCTTTATAGAGAAAGATTGTTTTTTCTAAATAAAGACGTTGATATTGAGATATGAAATTCTTGACAAAGAATAAATCTTAAAAAGTGTCAACAATGAGATCAATAGAAAAATAAGCACATGATGAAACATTAAGGACACATTGTTTGGGCTAAAAAAAACAAAAAGTGAGGATTTTGGTGAGAATTCAGGTGAATTGGAGGATGTAAATGCATATGATTTTAGTATTTATAACACTTCAATTTTTCTACATTTAAGTTAGGGCTTCTAGGTATTATTAAAGATAGGTTAAAAACTAAAAAAAAAAGTTTATTTATAAATTTACTCCACTGAGTCTATCATAATAAATGAAATCGAGCCTAAACATCAGGCTTTAAGCACCAATAATTATAGTTTTTAGACCGGGTCCAATCCAAGGCCTGAGTTCTGGGTTTTGACCGGGTCATTGGGTCGCCCGGGGTCAATTTTTTTTAAAAATCAAAACGATGTCATTTTAGTAAAAAAAAACAAAAATCAACGAGTTACAACCAGGTTTTTGGTTGGGTCAACCGGGTCGCCAGGTTAGTAGGGTCATATTGGGTTTTTCCTTCCCCTGTTTTTTCTTCAACCCGACCCAGTTCCAGCCCCGGGTTGGTTTGGTCCCGGGTCAACCTGCCGGGCCAGGCCGGGTTTTAAAACTATGCAAATAATACATGTTTGGAGTCATATAATTTCTATTACCTTTAGGTTGATCCTTTGATATCTGTAAGGGTACAAACTTCTAATGTTGTCTTTAATTAAGGGTTACACTTCAAATATTAACCATTGATCGATTGATAGAGCATCTTCATGTCTTGATTTGCTAGATAATATGCACCTTATTTTAGAATCTTGGTAACTATATATAAACCCTCCCAATTTAGAGATCATTTACCAAATTTGAAATCTTTATTACTATTTGGAAGTATGACTTTTTATAGAAGATACCTATTGAGAGACTCTTTAATCAATTATGTTTGTTGTATACTTTTTCAACCCTTTCTTTATGTGTTAATAAATGATCCAATGCATGAAGTCTTACCTCTTCCATGTCCTCAAACTCTACTAGTATAGCCAATTGATAATCTAAACTATTCAGCCATACTATGCAGTCCTTCTGAGTGGTTGCATCTTGTGCTCCATAGATAACACGACATCATAACCATATATTAGAGAGAGAAGGTTCCTAAAATAATCTTTTATGAAGTGTTATATTCTATAGCACTGTTTATAAAGCATAATGACAAGCTTTAGGATTATTTTTTATCAATTTTTTAATATTGAGAATTAAAGTCTTGTTGGTCGATTCTGCTTGTCTATTGGCTAGGACATAATATGGAATAGAATGAACTATCTTGAATCCACTTATAGTAATTTTTTAACATCTTTCCACATAAATACTGACCCCCGGTTAGTGATGATAATTTCCAAGAGTCCAAACTTATGAATAATTTGTTCTTTAATAAATTAATTCATAGTTTCTTGATTTGAAAATTGATAAGGAATATCTTTAACCCACTTGGCAAAGTAATTCAAGGATATATAAACTCGACCATTGCATTGAGCTTATTGCATTGTAACATACTGCTAACAATCCTTGGATATACCAGGCCAATAAAAGTCATGGTTCATGATCTGTTACCTCATCTTAATTCCAATTCATGATCTATTACAAAGCCCTTGATAAACTTCATTCAAGAACAACAAGATTATTCTAGTTTTCAATATCTAACCAAGACTCCAATTTTATGTCTTTTATATAACATATTTGCTAAGAGAAAATAGTTGGTCACTTTCATTCTGAATTTCATTTTGAAAGGTCTCCCTTTCCAATATTTTTAGGGATCACAAGTACTTATTTTTTGAAGACACTATTCTTGTACTTGGTATAAAATTTTACTATAATTTTGTTGTTACTATTTTGTGCATTTCTTATCATGTGATCTACATTGTTGTGTTCATCATGATATTCCTATTAGATATGAGCTATAACTAATCAATTTCCAATTCTCATAGGGATAATACCATGATTATTAAAAATTATCTTGTATATGATCCATGTTGAGCCATATCATTGGCTTTTGTATTGTTTTCTCTCATATAAGAAAATAAAAATAAAATTAGAAAAACTTTTACTAAGGTTTGTGATCATCTTATAGTATGAAGTTAGGGTAGGGTGTTCAAACTTACATTCTTCAGCTAGTTGGTTGATAAGAAGTAATAAATATTTTTATCATTGTAACTGATTTTGCTCCTAACTCTAGCAGTATTTCTACACCTAATATTGAGATCTCATATTTAACTTGATTATTTGTGCAAGGAAGATCAAGTTAAAAGAATGGGGTCATCTTATGACCTACTAGAGATATTATTATCACCTTTACACCAACCTTTTGCTTGATTATCAATCCATCAAAACATAACTACCAAGAACAAATTTTATCATGATGATGTTAATGTCCTATTCTAATTCATGATTAATGTTCATGCATAAGTGGTTTACTAAGAAATCAACCAATGTTCAACATTTAATTATTTTTTGTGGCATGTAATGCAAGTTAAACTCCAACAATGCTAATGTTTATTTTATAATTTAACCTCTTAAAAAATATTTTGATAATATATATTTTCTTAAATTTATTTTATAAATAAAACATACATCAACTATTAATATATATACTAACATAGTTTGATACAGATAAAATACAAGGATAAACATAATTTTTCTATCGATATATAATGTTCTTCAACCTCTATAAGGATATAATTAAGATAATATATAGTTTGATAATATCTATAGTTCTTTTATTGTGCTAGGACACTACTAATTGACTCGTTTGCTATTGAAACGTGAAGTCTTAAAGGCTTTCCAGGCCTTGATGGGACTAATACTAGAGGCTTAGAAAGATAAGCTTTTATACCTTCAAAAGTAATTTTTTTGTTTTAGTTAATTGAAACTCATGAGAGCCTTTTCATTTTAATAATTAAGTAAAAAGTCCAATCTTCCCTATAGTGTTTGCAAGGAACCTCCTTAAAAAATTGATTTTACTAGTAAAGCTTATCGACTCCTTTTATATTAGGAGTAGGTCGTGCTTTCATGATTGTTTGTGCTTTGTTTTTATCTACTTCTATACCTTGTTGATGTACCAAAAATCCTTGAAAGTTATTTACTTGTACTCTAAAAGCATATTTTAATGAGTTCATTATAAGGCTATGAATCCTCATTCTTTCAAAAGCAACGCGTAACTCTTTTATATTGGTGAACTTGGGTTTTGATTTACCATAATATAATAAATATAGACATCCATATTGTGATTGATCATATCATGAAAGACCAAGTTCATTTCTCTTTGATATATTATACTAGGATTCTTTAATCTAAGTGACATCATCACTCATTCATACATCCATGATAAACAAGGACATCTAAATGTATTTTTGGAGCATCTTCTTATGCAATGAAGAATTGATTATAACTAGAGTGATCCTTTATAAAACAAAGTATTGTCCATCATCCATCTTTGGTGGTGCTGAAGGAAGACTTATATATTATATTAAAAGACCAATTAATGATCTTGATCTAAATCTATTTAAAAAATCTTGTTATAATGCCTAATATATTTACATGCCTAATCAAAAGCCTTCAAATATACAATTAAGTCATATTGACTCATAATCCTATGTTTCAAATTTCTTGGCCATTTCCTTCTAGTTGTAGGATTTTACATATTGAATTCTAATACAATTTAAATTCTTGCATGTTCCTTACGTGACAATCATATAAACCCTAACTAAATTGTATTACTTTCTAGTTTAATCTATTAAAGACTCTTGTTCTAAATAGGATTTGAGCTTATATTCAATCATTAAACTCTTATCTTTGTGGTCACTTGCCTTTTCTTGACCTATCACATCTTCTAACTCTCATAATCAATCATGACTTCTAGGTTTCCTAATCAATCACCCCCTATATTTCCTAGTCAATTTGGATTCTTCATAAACCTAATTGATCTTACTTTTGATGATCAATTTAGAATTTGTTTTTTTCTTATTTGGTAGTGAACAACTATTATTGTTACTTAGGCCCCGTTTGTTTGCTGGAAAGTAGTTTTCTTTTGGAAAGTGGATTCCTAGAAAATTGATTCTTGAAAAGTGAATTATTTTTCAATATTTGGTAGTGTCATGAAAAATAAGTTGGAAAACACTTTCTAGTGTTTGGTTATGTCATGGAAAATGAGCTGGAAAATAACTTATTAATATTTTTTTTCAAGTTTATTAAAATAATGAGGAACAAATCTTACAAATTAAAAAGTTGAATAAGAATGAAATTGAAAAAAAAATCTAATTTCATAAATTATCTCAAATAAAATAAATAACAATCAAAATAATAAAGATCAAATCTAACAGATAAAAAAATTGAAAGATGATGAAATTAAAATAATAATAATTAAAATTTCATAAATTATTTCAAATAAAATAATTAACAATCAAAAGAATGATGATCAAATTTGATAGATAAAAAATTTCAATTAAAAAAATAATAAGAGAAAAGCAAATAACAATCACAAAAAATGAGGACCAAAGTTAATATAAAAATCAAATTCCAAGGGGTGAAATTGAAGGAAAAAAAAGATTCAAAACAAAATATATAGCAATCAAAAGTTTGATGACCAAATTTATTATAATCAACAAATAATATGATATTTCTAATTTTTTTACAATTTCTAGAAAGTGTTTCCTGCTCAAAATAAAAAGAAAACACTTTCCTGAAAACCAAACTAAATTTTTTTGACTTGAGAGTTGTTTCTGTTGATCAATTTTTCTAATAACAAACAAACACAAGAAAATTTGAAAAATAGTTTCCAACAAACCACTTTTTACTAAACAAACGAGGCCTTAGTTATTTATTAATGTTTATTTTTTGCGTAAGCAGTCCTTAATGATATGATTTTTATGGTTTAAACTTTAAATATTGAATATGTGAAACACATTCTCTTTTTCTATGATCATGCAAAAACGACTTGTTAGCAAATCAACTAGGATACACTCCAAATTCGGTGGGTTTCTAGTCTATGGTTGATTGGTGAGAGAAGTTGAGGCGAGTGTTTAAAAGTGAGTGGAAAAAGTAAATGATCATATTTCTTTTTCTTTCTACCATAAGTAGAAGCCCAAGAAGGGTTTTATCTCTAAAAAAAGCTATCAAAGTCCCATAACTATAATTTTTTGGGCATCCATAGACCTGAGGGAGTGCTAGAAGTGTACATGAGAAATTTGCAGTATACAAGCCCTGTTTTAGGTCAGAACATGAAGCAGTAACATAGATGGATTCCTCCTAACAATAGACTAATCGAATTCAATTGTGATGTATCTGTGGTGGATGTTCGAGGGGCTGTTAGGGTAGCCTTTATGCTAAGGGATAGTGATGGTCATAGAGCTTGGAGTACACGTAAGATAGTTATCATTCCAATACTTTTCCTAACATACCTTATTTGTCTCTCAATGTTCTCCGATTCAAAATTGCATAGGAGTATTTCGTTTTCGATTTCCTGCAATTCCAGGAGATTTCTTAATTCATTCATCTCTAAAGAGAAAAAACAAGAAATTGAAAAAATAATAATTAGTTAGTACATATATATACCTCTAAGTCAGATTCACTGCTCATTTTTCTGTCATTTTTAATGAAAAATAAAAAAATAAAGTGAATGTTAATTACAACATCAATCACCAAAATCACCAACAAATCTGAATAATAATTGATAGAGAAGAGAGCAAACCCAAACATGCTGAAGTGACTCTGAATGCGAGCTTCGAGACTCATTTGATTAGAGATCCGCTGGACCAACTGCATGTATTTTACATCTGTAATTTTTATCGTTTCCAAGCAAATTCATGAATTTAAATTGCTGACAGAAATCACAAGGAATTAGTTACCTCTTCGTTATGCAGTCTTCGCAATAGAGTGTTGTAGAACAAGTGCAAGATCACATGGACAATAAATCAGCATTTCATGTTCATATTTTCACAAGAATTTCATACAATAGCGAAAATGGCATTGATAACAATAAATTATTTTACACACAAAAAGGATTAATAAACTCTATTGAAATTTTTTTAGAAGGTGAAGTTCATGAAATAATTTCATAAAATATATATATATATATATATATATATATATAAAAGACTCTTTTACTTTCTTATCCTCTAAAACATATAAAAAAATAGTGTCATCAAAATGAGTCAATCAAGTTTATTTGAATTTATTTCTTTAAAATTCTAATATATTATCTTCGCGTTGCTTGATTTGATTATAACCTTATTTATATTTATAGTTTATTGGCAAAACAAACACACCCTAAATTAAACACCTGAAAAGAAATTTCATACCGTCCTCGTTGTTTCTCAGGAAGATTCAAATAACTCTCGAGAATTTCTTCTGGTCTACATGAACCCAAAAATCAAGAGCGATCAGCAATAACAAAGGAAGTTATTAGATGAAAAAATAATTATTTGAAAATTAAATTACATATCTAGAATTTTATTCCCAATTAGTGTATAAATCAATCAAAATCTTTAAACCTTTTTAGGTAAGAATTGAATGGTGACCTATTACTCACAATACCTTTTCTTTGCATCAAAAAGAATGAGTTTTCCGGCTGGAGAAAAAATGATCACAGCGATCTCTATATCACATAGAGTAGACAGTTCATGAGCTTTCTTGACAAGGCCACTTTTCCTCTTGGCGAACGTGATATGCCTATTTGTTCTATTCTCAATTTTCCTCAGCTGTAGTTTCACTCTCCCCATGCCTTTTCTCCTTCCCTTTGTGTTGAAGAGATTGTCTTTTATTTTACCAAAAATATTATTTCACCAACAAAACGTTGTTCTATCCATCACGCTCCCCAGAGAGTAAAAAGACCTTCTTGCTGTTCTGGTCTTGTCTATCCACAGCACCATCAAAGTGTAATTAATGCCATCCTTATTTTTTCCTCTCTCAATTAGTAAGAAAATCCTCCTTGTTTTAAATTCATGCATCTGCTAAAATAACCTTTACTCGTAGATTCTTTATTAAAGAGCCTTAAAGATAATGTGAAATTATGGAAAGATGTGCAAGAAAAGCCTGATCCAAGTTCGTTTCTTGTCATGACAGAGTTAAATCGTCAAATTCAAGGGATAATTATATTATTGATATTGATATT
>Ga0325414_1005145_pt1 | contig 13763 bp, 10 predicted proteins | sample PopdelMetagenome_8_FD_206183 | JGI IMG/M metagenome (GOLD analysis project Ga0325414, IMG submission 206183) | Populus deltoides microbial communities from Bellville, Georgia, United States - Leaf-PdKOR-R3 | ecosystem: Host-associated > Plants > Phyllosphere > Phylloplane/Leaf | place: USA...
TTTTTTTTTAAAATTACAATTGTTTGGTTTTTCAATTTAAGAGAATGATTGAGAGGATTTTTAATATCCTCTTCAACGGGTACATTAATATTTAGACTTGAATATAGAATGTTGGTAAAAAAAATAAGTTCACTTACTATATAAACCATTCGCATACCTTTTAAGTCTTCTCTTCTCTTTTTGCAATTTAATTGAAATCTAAATTTCGACTTGAAATAAAAAAGAAAAAAGAGGAGATATTAAAAAAAAAAAAAACCAAACATATATTGTTTTGTTCTGGGCCTAGCTTCTCTCTCTCGACCCTCTTCCCTTCTCATTTCTCCATTGCCAAAACCAGCTAGAGCTCAGCTAAAAGAAACTACTACTACTACTACCACTACAGTTTCTTTTTATTTTCACAAATTCTCTTCAACGTAAAAGTTTACTTCAGCTTTCCATTTCTTGTATTGAAAGAGCCATGAGCTCACTGATGTTTGGTATTGTAGTAGTTTTATGGTTGTGATTTTAAAAAAATTATTTTAAATTTTTTTTTGTTGATGTTTGTTTGATATTTATATATATTTGGTTAAAACTGTGGTTGAAATTAAGATTGAATAAAAGGTAGTTTAATGTGTTTGGTTAAAGAATGCTTTTCAAATTGAGGTTATAAAATAATTAATATATATATATATATATATATATATATATATAGTTTTTAATTTAAATATTGTAGATTTAACTACTGCTATTATATCATGAAATAAATAATATTGATATCAAATATTTTTTATTGTTTCATTAAACGATCTACAATTTCATCACGTACAAAATCCATCCAACAAGGACTACAGTTTCCTTGGGTTCTTAAGCATGCAACAACATCAGATAAAATATCATCAAGAACAAAATTGGGATAGCGATCAAATTCTGCAAATGCTACGTCATCAAGCGATCTCCTTCTAATTTTTTAAATAAAACACAATTAAAAATAAAAATAAAAATCGATTTTTTTAATTGGGTCGGACCCGGTTCAATGTATTTAGCTTTGGATCGGACCTGATCTGGCCAGAATAATGGAGTTTCACTCTCCACTGTTCACTTAAGTGAACAGTGGAGAGTGAAACTCTCTCAGTTGCTTTCTGCAAACCTGCGGTTTAAATAAAATCTGCATGGTGTTAAAGTAATTCAGATCAAACATAAAAGGAGGCTAGAATTCTCAATAATATGTTTATTATGAGTGCTTAAGTTAACCTAAATACAAATGAATTATATATAGGTTAAACTAAAAATATTATTCTATCCTTAATAAATAAGACTAGATAAATATTATTTAATATCTCCCCTCAAACTCACGATGCGGCAGCTACAAGCATCGAGAGTTTGCCAACTAGAAAACAAAAACGAGAGATGAAATGCTTCTTGGTAAAGAAATCTGCAAGGAAGAAGGAACAAAATGCATAGTAATGGTGCCATGCTTGAGATGATGACATTCGATCTCAATGTGCTTAGTTCGCTCATGAAAAACCAAGTTGTGAGCAATCTGAATAGAACTTTGGTTGTCACAATACATAAGATATAGTAGGATGAGAAAAGAAAACTCTCATATCATCAAGTAACCAACGTAACCAAACAATCTCTTTGGTAGTAAATGTCATGGCAAAAGCTGAAGGAAAGTCGAAATACCAGATTTTGCAGAAGTGGAAAACAAAATATCACTCAAAAAAAATTACAGAAACTGAATGCAAATACCAAATTGCAGAAACTGAAAAGAAGATGAAATACCAAAAACAATTGCAGAGACAGAACATAAATACCAAATTGCAAAAGCTGAAGGAAAGTCGAAATACCAGATTTTGTAAAAGCGAAAGATAAAATATCACTCCAAAAAACATTGTAGAAACTGAACACAAATATCAAATTACAAAAACTGAAGAGAAGACGAAATACCAAAACAATTGCAGAGACATAATAGAAATACCAAATTGCAGAAGCTGAAGGAATGTTGAAATACCAGATTTTGCAGAAGTGGAAGACAAAATATCACTCTAAATTTTTTTACAGAAACTAAACGTAAATACCAAATTGCAGAAACTGAAGAGAAGATGAAATACCAAAACAATTGCAGGGACAGAACAAAAATACCAAATTGCAGAAGCTGAAGAATCCAAAATAAAGGTTCAAATATTAATTCTTCAGTTGCAAGCACAAAACTTGATCTTCATCCTCCATCTTTTAATAGGCCAAACAACCCATGTCTGATATTTTAAAAAATGGATCTGAAGTTAAACTTCAAAGGAATGCATTGAGTGTGCTGGAACATCCTACATGGAATGAAGTGGATGGTAATAACGATTTTGATACTAGCAGTGGTTCTGACATTGGTGAACATGATTTCTACAGGGACAGTGAATTCCATAAAAATAGCAAGACAAGAGTTCAACCAACCAGACTCTGATACCATGTTAAAGTAATTCAGATCAAACATAAAAGGAGGCTAGAATTCTCAATAATATATTTATTATGAGTGCTTAAGTTAACCTAAATACAAAGGAATTATATATAGGTTAAACTAAAAATACTATTCTACCCTTAATAAATAAGATTAGATAAATATTATTTAACACATGGATCCTAGGTATACCATAAATTGTGTTTTGATATTACCAAATATAGGTTGCACCTGTATTTTACTATAAATGCTGACGCAACCTCCTAAATAAACGCTCACTGAGACTAGCCTGATGCTGTAACATTTACTATTATTATTGATGGTTTGTGTAAAATGAAGAAAGTTGATGCTGCTGTTCAGTTTGGCGTAATATGCTAGATAAAGGGATCAGACCAGATAATAATGCGTGTGGGGCGCTTGCTGTTGGGTTGTGTGATGGAGGGAAAGTGGATTTAGCTTATGAGCTTGTTAATGGTGTAATTAGTGGCCGTCAGTTTGAGGATAGTACATTGGTTTATAATGCATTGATTTGTGGGTTTTGTAGTGCAGGTAGGATTGATAAGGCGGTGGCAATAATGTCTTTTATGAGGAGGAATGGGTGCAGGCCAGATTTGGTTTCATATAATGTGTTGTTGAATTATTTTTATTGTGATGAGTTTATGTTTGAGGAGGCGGAGAAGTTGTTGACGAAGATGGAAGATGAAGAGTAGCGGGATAGAACTTAATGTATATAGCTATAATCAGCTTCTTAAGGGAATTTGTAAAGCTAATCACCCGGATAAAGCGTATCTATTTATGGTGACCATGATGAATCCAAAAGGGTTTTGCGATGCTGTTTCATACAATACTTTTATCAAAGAATTTCGCAGTATTTGCGATACCAGAAGGGCCTTTAAGCTGAGGAAATGGGGTGAAAGGGGATTGCCCCAGATGTAGTAACGTTCACAATACTTTAAATAGCTTTTCTTAGAGAAGGTAGTTCTGATTTAAGAAAGAAGCTTCTTGATTTGATGGCAGGAATGGGCCTTTGCCTGATCGTATATCTTGTACAACAATCATTGATCACCACTGCAAGAATGAGAAAGTTGAGATGGCTTACAGCATTTTCTATGATATGATAGAAAAGGGTATTACTCCTGATGTGGTTTCATATAATGCCCATACAAATAGATTTTGCAAATCTTCGAGAGTAGCTATAGGTGAAGTTATGCATCTATACAAGGAAATGCTGCAAAGTGGATCCTTTCCTGACGAGGTGACTTGTAAGTTGATCATTGGAGCTCTTATACGGGGAAAGAAGCTTTCAGATGCTTGCAGGGTGTGGGACCAGATGTTGGAGAAGGGCTTTACTCTCGACAGAGCTGTATCTGAAACACTGATCAATACCATCCAATCAAGAGAACCTTCATTGAAATGAGAAATAGTTTGTATATTTTATAATTTCCATTCCCAGACCCTCTGTGTGGGTGTGTGTTTGTGCGCTCGCGTGCTCACTGATACAATAACAAAAAGTTTTACTGGAATGATATTCTATTGGGCCAGTTCTGGATTATTTGTTATTGGTATTGGTGATTTCTGTAGTATTCAATGCCTACATAGTGCCTCTCAATTGTGCAATACCACTGGTTGCACTGGACTTAAGTGCCCATCTTCTGCAAACTTTATGGAATCTGGAAATTTTTGTATGATGGCGATTATGAATTACAGTGGCTGGAAATTTAAATTCAATAATTCTTCTTATTTTCTAATTCCAATTATGAATGACAAGGTTAAGTGGAGTGATTTTAATAGGCGATTATTTGCAAAATGACCACAGACGAATGATGGCCACTAGCTTAGATGCAAGAAATCCTGTTAAACCTGACATTACCGTGCTCCAGATCTTTATCAAGCAATCCTTGTTCACGTGATGTCTATAGAGTACAGAATGGAGAGTTTACTGTTTTGCAAGCCATTAGTGATTCTTAGGCACCACATTTTCCAGTGCCTATTACTGATGCTAACTAGTTATTGGGCCAACCGATCAGTTGTGCCATTGACTGAATTTGAAAATGACTGCATGCTCTTTGGTAGAGTGGTATGAATTTGCAAATGGCCCTTAAAGGTTGCAGGTCTATTTTTGTACAAATTCTAATTTTCATCAGGAAATGGTACCAAAGGCTTTCAATATTACTGAGCAAGTGCATTGCTAACATGTATAATGCTGACTCGAGTTCACTGTGTCACATTAATCTCTTACTGTTTCTGCTTGTGCCCTTAATGGATAAGCAACCGAACAACATAGATTGTCCCTTCATCTAACTGGTATTTCTCTTCCCCTCTTCAGTCAATCACAAAGCCCGAGTTTTGGAGTCTTCTGTGTGGTTGGAGACTTGGAGTACATCCTAGCATGCCTATATTGCTGCTATTCCATTGGCTTCTTCGCGAATTGCAATAACAGGGCTCTCAGGTTTGAGCCGCAGTCTTTTCTTGGACTTTTTTTTATTCATACATACAATTAATTCTAATTTTCTGCTGGTTATGTACGAAACGGGAAATGGTATGAAGAAAAGGGATATGGACACAGCAAGAATGTGGTTTCATGACTATCTTCTTTTTTTTTCTTTGAGTGACTTTTCACTATTTGGATAATTTCACTTGAAATGTTGTCAAGTAACATTTAACTGAAAATATGCAGTGCATGATGGGATTGGTGCTTTGAAGTCAGATGCTTCGAAGAACATGGGGCTTATCCTTGTAAGATTTATCCCCTTCCATATAAAACATTGTCTCTCGTCACGAGGGTAGAAATAATTGTGACATGTCAGTGTTCTTGTATTGAAGAATGTCTTACGATCTCTCTCCCACCACTTAACAAACTATTCATGTTTCTTCAGTGTGATTAGGTTTCCTCAACAGTGTCAGACATCCAGGATCACTAATGATTGAGTTCAAGCTTTATAATCCAGTAGAGAGGTATGGTTTCTCAAATCCTAAATGTGTCAAAGGTGTGCTGTAGGACAGGGTGGTAGTGAAAAAATGATGGAGAACCAATTATACTGAGAAAGAAGTTCTAATATTTGTTTTATTTGAGTTGTTTAAGTTGGTTGGGATTCTTCTCTTAATTGTTGTTGTTGACTATACTTATTTAAAAAGGATGCTATTAGGGTTTTGGTGCCTATTTAAGAGAACCCACACACCGGGGGGCTCGAGCCCACAGAAACGAACATTAAAATATAGGCAGAATTGGTTCTCCATCAAGGTGGCATCCTGGCAATCTATTCCAAGTCATATCATGTTAAAATCAAAACAAAACTGAAGTCAGATATCATATGTGAGATGATTGTTGCTAAATCTTGCTACTATTTTCTCTGGATCTTGCAGGAGATGAGCTAATAAAAGGGAATGGAGCTGAGGTTTTCTCGTGTTGTCCAAATAGTTGTTGGCTGCCCTTTTTGCCGATATCTGAATTTAATAAAACACTACATTCTGAGGAAAGCTCAGGGCTGAAACTGTGACTCCAATAGAAGGGCCTCCGACAACGATGACATTAAACTTAAGAACTGATTGCTTATGAAGCGGGGCTTCTCTTATGGCACTCAGCATTTTTTCAAACCTGGTGTGCCTTTGAAGCACCCTGGATTACTCCTGTTGCTGGCCGCTTCAGGTCAGAAATAGAGCTTTACAGTGTTCTGATATTTATTATCCATAGGCCAGAAGAAATTGAACGCATCCTCTCTTGTATGATTTAAATTTTACTGCGAGTTCTATCGCTTACTATAAGAACAGCTATGGCACCTAAAATTTCCCTGGATATACAAAGGCCATCCTTTTCTCCAATTTGCTGGCCATTCTGCAGTAGATTGTTTCTAATCATTAATCATTGCTCCAGTGGGAAGAGAAATGCAAGATTGGGAATTCCTATATTGTATTGTGACCAAACTGTTCCTAGGGAGCAGAAGATAGTATTAACGTCCGGAATCCCAGCCAATTCCGAGACAATTTCATGCATGGTTTACAAATTCCAGGCCAACTCTCTTTGCCTTTATTTTCGTAACCCTAGTTATTAACTGAAAAGGACCTAATAAATAAATAAAGGAGAATCTGAGAAGGTGTCACCGTTATGGACTATTAGGCCGTGTTTGCTTCTTTCAAAAGTGCACACGCCATTCATAACTGTATTAAAATATTTGATTTGATAACAATTCTTTTACTTTAAATTAATTTTTTTTATATATTTTCGAAACATTTCAATGTAGTAATATTAAAATATTTTTTTAAAAAAATATTATTTTGATATATTTTTAAGTAAAAAAATATTATTTTAATTATTAAAATCAAAATCATAATTAAAATGGGGGGAGCGGAGGTTGGCTCAGCCGTGCGGTGTAATTAGGAAGCAGCCAATCCTGTATCCTGGGACCATAGCCGACTGATTATATCTTAAGACAGATACAACCTTAAAGAGAAAAGGAACCGCTCAAGGATTACTTGCCTCCGTTGATGAGCTTATGTTTGATTCTTTGCCTGGACATGAATCCTACTTTAAGTTCTCGTGAAGTCATCCTCTTTTTCATAGGTCCAGCAACAACTCTCTTCTTATTCTCCTTCTGCAATCCTTCATTTCTCAACATCTCCATGCTACCATGTCTTGGCATCCAGAAACAAACCCTCATTTTATTAAAACACCGCTGCAACAGCGTGAAGGCCAACCCTCCCAGACACCACCTAGTCACGAGGGGCCGTCGTCAGGTCGTCAAGATCAACAAAACCAGCCACCTCAGGGCCCACTGGTGACTCGACTAAGGAGCAAAGGCCAAGGTTCCAAGAAGAACGGTGCACGGGTGGCTAAAACAGAGCATGAAGGCCAATTGCTCAGTCCATGGATCACACCAGCACAACAGCTTCCGGGCCAAAATCCCGATTCACACTTTCCACTTCATGACAACGAAGTCCAAAGTCCACCAACGCAGACACCACAGCATCGAGACCACCCACGTTTTCCATCGCATAATGGGACTTTCCAGAGCCCATGGGTTCTACCACTGTCCCGTGGCCCTCACTCCCAGCCATATGGCCCCAAGCATGATAGTGAACCTCAGGTACCACCGAGGAATCAAGATCAAGACCGTGGTCCTAGTCCTAGGGTGACACTTCCACAGCATCAAGAACGAAACCCCCGGCAGCCCCCCGGTCAAGTAGGCCGACCAGCACAGTTTTCTGGGTTGCCGAAACCTGGTGGAACCAAACCCTTAATATGGTTAGGTGCAGTTTTCTGCGCAATTCTTTGGATCGTAATATTCCTAGGAGGCCTAATTGTCCTTATAGTCTACCTGGTATATCGCCCACGTAGTCCACGGTTTGATGTGTCCAGTGCCTCCTTAAACATGGCCTACATCGATGCAGGCTCTCTACTCAATGCTGATCTAACTGTGCTAGCAAACTTCACCAATCCAAACAAGAAAGTGAGCGTGGACTTCAGTTACATGATCATTGATCTATACTACGGAAGCACTCTTATCGCTACCCAATATATAGAACCGTTTTCAGCAGAGAGGGCTGAGTCGAGGTTCGTAAATGTTCATATGGTTACAAGTCAGGTTCGGCTTCCCGTCCTGGAAAGCGCACGGCTCCAGGAGCAGATTAGTAAAAATGGAGCCATATTTGACGTGAAAGGAGTATTTCGGGTGCGATCTAAACTGGGGACTTTACTAAAGTACTCGTATAGGCTGTATGGTCACTGCACTATCTTGGTGACAGCTCCTCCCAGTGGAGTCCTTCGAGCTACCAAGTGCAGAACAAAACGATGAGAAACATTCTGTAACTTGCCAATACATGCTATTGTTTTCCGACTGGCAAACATTGATGGATTTTGCACATTGTTGAAAGAGTATCAGAATTGAAATGATTTTTCCTTGCTATTGTTTTCTACTCTTTTATAATTTTCAAGAACTTTCAGGATTACAATCGCTTAGTGTCCTTTTCGATTGTAGTTCTTTCCTTGCTCGCATGCATGTCCATGCATCTAATTATTATAGCAAAGCGCAGCAATACCTTTGGAGTGGATAGACGGTGCAAGATGGAAAGGAGTAACATGGTCTTTTACTGATTCAGAACCACTCACTGGAAATAACCGCACATCTGCAATGAAAAAAGCCTTGTTTCAACAATTTCTGTGATAATATTCCTCCCTTGTACAACACCAAGGTGGACAAAAAATAAATTACAACACTGAGGTACTTGTCAAGGCAAATCAGTCTTTGAAAAAAGAAGAAAAAACTGCTACAAAACTACACCGAGGACAAAACTTGGGACTTGGAGAATGCCTCTCCTGGTTACAGGTTGGCTATGTACAAATGCTCAATTTTGAAGGAAAATTGCACAAAGTCAGCTCAGAAATCCAGGCTAAGCCACCCACTCTCTCACAAAGTCAAGAAATACAGTAACATGGTAATTGAAAGCAATCCAGGAACCCACATCAGCCAGCTCCACCCTTTCACTTAATAAATCATTTCCAATATCAACATAAGAGAGTATTATTGAACTCTCCACTCAAAATCTTCTGTACTTTGTGAAGAAAGGGTGCCTGAGGGCTTCATGAGCTGTTAGTCTATTCGCAGGGTCATGTCTAAGGAGGCCTTGCAAGAGATCAATGATATCTCCAGCAGAGTGATCAACGTGCTGCATTACTAAGTTCTGCCATGGAAACAATAATATGTATGTAGCACAAAAATGAGTCCGGAGAAGATTCATAGGTTTGCATATAGCACAAATTTCTGGAACATGTTCCTTATGAATGAATCAAATATAACCCGAGGTAACAAAGTAATGCATCCACACCTGAAGGCGAGGTAGCTTCATAGTAGCTTTAATGCTTTCCCGAGACATTGCACCATCTGGCCAGTCCAACCTACCCCTTCTAACGTACTTCTCAGCCTGTAGGCTGAACCAATCACCCCCAATCCACCAAAATAAAATAAGTAAAATATTGATGTGTGCTGAAGTTCTTCACATTATTTAAAGGCTATTACTAAAAGAAGTCTCAGAAGAGCACACACTCTACTCTTTTTAACATGTGCTGAGGTAATGGGCCTAAAACTCTTTCCATCATGGCCAAGTGCTCCAAGTTCTCGTGTGTCTGAAACAATGCTTCTCCCTGCAAACAATTATACATGGGCATTCACATTAAGTTTTCAGGAATTAAATATCCTTCCCGACCTCTTGGACATAACGTACCGAGCAAAGTTCAACCAATATACAACCAACACTCCATATGTCGCATGGATAACTCCATCCAAGTCCTAAAAGGTGCAATTCACTTACTCATTAATCTCAACATGTATAATGACATAAGATCCACTCAGAGGACTAAACAATATCATACCAAGAATAACCTCCGGAGCACGATAATGCCGGGTAGAGACAATGTACTTGTGATCTTGATGGCCATAAGCTGTGCTGCCAAAATCAATAACCTTAATAGCACTTGACTTTGGCAACCTCTTGTAAAAGGTCCCCTCAGTGTGTGACTGCAGTGGAAGAAATGATCAAGTTAATGACAAGTTAAAAACAGAAGATCATTTATACAACAAGCAAAAAAGCTAAGTGCAAAAATTCTTGACAAAAGATAAAGGGAAAGGATAAACGTAAAAAGAAGATTTCAATTGCTAGCACAGCAAAACATACCAAAAGAAATAAATACCTTATAATCTGGTATTTTTATATATTCTGAAGAAACAAAAAGTATGTTTTCTGGCTTCAAGTCAGTGTGGATGAGGCGCATATCATGCATGACTGCAAAATTTCATAAGCAAGCAAAGCAACTATCTTATTAATCCAGCTCAACATCAATGTCAGCTTACTTGTAAGATACATAAATGTCCACATGCAATAAAAATAAAGAAAGGGGGAGCTTCTATTAAACAAATTATAGAAAAGTGACTTAGTTCCTTGAGCAGTATAACAAATGAGGTCAGTGCAACTCCAAAAAAAAAATAAAAACAGGGAGTTTAAAAAGGTAAGAGAAATCACAGAAGCAACAGCTACACACATGCTACACATTCCAAGAGCTGTCTGCCAAGCTCGCGAACAAGATTGACTGGGAATGGGCAATAGTTATTTTTCCTAAGAAAATCATATAAGCTTGGTCCCAGCATCTCAAATACCTGTTAGAACCATTTCAATTCAACACCAAGTAAGCCCTAGAATACTTGTGAACAAGGCAAAAATAAAACAATTGCAACTAAATTAAGTGATACTTACAATACAGATATGGTTACGATAATCAAGCCAGTTTCGTATTTGAACACAGCTGCAAAGAACACATCCACTAAACTACTGACAGAAGTTACATCAAAGTAGGCAGATTAGAAAATTGAAAGACAAATTACACTCACCGACTGCCATTTCTATCATATTTTCCAAGCAATTGGAGCACATCAACTTCTAACATGGCTGCCTCACGATATTTCTTAGTACTTCGCACAACTTTTACAGCAACCATCTCTCTTGTTTCCCTATCCCAGCATTCCAAAACCTGACCAAAAGTGCCTGTGAAATCAAAAGGATTCAGAATGCACTCTAAGCGGAAAAAAGGTACTACGTGTATATAGAAAGACATTAGAAGAGAACGGTATCAGTTCTAAAAGCTAGTAGAATTTCTTTCAAAAGAAACAAGAATACTAACCTTCACCAATCTTTCTGTGAATCTTATCTGCAAGTAGATGAAAAAAAACACAGAAGGAAAATTCACAAAATAAAAATCAAACTAGATCAAGACCCATGAAACAAAACCAATGTACTTCAAGGCTTTTATCTAATTAGACAGACTTTTCGACACCCAGAGCATGAGGTGGAAATAATGAAAGGTAATAATGAATAAATCTTGAGTGGGTGTCAATTAATTCTAATTATCTGGTAGATCACTAGTTGGCAATATCTGATTTGGAGGGGGCAATGAGATCTAGTTTTGCAGAACAGAGTAGATAACTGAGGACACAAAAAACTTTTAACTCAAAGTATAAATAAAAAATCGAAGAAAAAGAAAACAACAAAGGCCACAGCAATACTCTTTAAAATCCTTTGTGATTTAAAACTCAGCACCCTATTAGAAAAATAAAACTAAAAATTGAAAAAGTAACTAATGCAAAGGAACAAACTATTATTATGTAACAACAGGCAATGAGGTGCATGAAACTCAGCATGCAACATAGCAAGACATAATAATAATGCAAAAGCCTCTGCAATGGTGATTAAGTGTAATTACAGCGGGATGTTAAATTCTCTCCAAGAGCAAATACATAATGTCCGTCTTTGTCATCGCCTCGCCATGGGGGAGAGCCCTTTTGTGCTAATCCCTTTACAAAAAGACTGGCATGGTCGGGGAGCATCCTTGATGATCCAGTGCTTGTCCCATTTCCAACCACTTGCCCATAATACAATCCTGACTGAGCCTACACACAGGCATTTGTTCATTCTCCACTAAACAAATAGTAATCGCAAAATGTTCCCTTGCATTTGCATTCTACCAGACCAAAGAACAACTCCAAATGTTTTAAACAGCAACATAACATGATAATGAAATTAATTTAAATTATTGAAAAGTCCTAATCCAAAACGATGAAATTATATAAGCACACATCTCAGACATATTTAACAAATTACTCATTAAAACATGAGAAAAACCATTTAAAATTTTCAAAATCTACCCCAAAAAAGACTACTTTAACAATTGATCTTTAGACCTAAGGGCTCCATTTGTTATGAAATTCAACAATTAATAATACAATTTCAGTTATAGGCTGATGGGTGAATTGTAATTTCATTCTAGGAAAAAATCACAATAAAAAAATAGCATCCGAATCTAAGTTTTTCTATTATTAAAAAACAGATCAGATATTTCTTTTCCTCTGCCAAACTCCATGCATTTTACCATCAAAATACTACCAAAAACGATTTTTTTTATATATGAACAATTCTCACATGTAATTATCCAAAATAATAATAGTAATAATAACAATAGAATACCATACCTTGGTGTGAGTGTGAGGTTGAGGTTGAGGAGGGATATCCCAAGCTACTGCTGCTGCTGCTGCTAATTTGGGCCTCTTTCTGGGACGACGATCCATGTAATTGTGAGGGAATTCACTCACATACTCCATCTCCATTTCTTAATTGTTTCATTCATACAATAAACCCAACCCTAATCACCTGCAGATCATCAGATTTTCATTGATCGATCGATCAAATTAATTCAATTATTTATTTATTTGCAACAGAATAATAATATATTTGTTTTATTTTTTTAACCCCTGTTCTTTTGGAGGTAGTGACCAGCTGGCCATTCCTTCTGTTTGACCATAGTAGGCTAGACGCGCGTTCAACTTAACCGTGGTTCAGTTAACATCCAATTTATTTTTTTGTTTTTCATTTTCTATCTCTATTAATATACTGTCTTTTTTAATATTATCTTTAATATCCTACAATCTTCTTCTTTTTTTTTGTTTTTTTAATAAAATAAAATATTTTTTTAAAAAAAATCTAAAAACAAAGAGCATCACAACCCATTACACACGTTAAATAATGAAAAAGATACATTCAAATAGAATAATCATCTTTCATGGTTGTTTGTCAAATGTTAGTATCCAAGCAATCTTTTTTTTTTGTTTTTTTATAGAGTATCCATTTTTTTTAAGCGAAAACTATTTAGAAATTTGATTATTTTATATTATGTTTTTGTTTGACTAATCAATGTTTAGTTTGATTTATAAATATGAAGGTGGATAATTAAGTTAGGTTGGATGATAATATATATATATAGGTTAAAGGACATTCATACTCGAGGCATTCCAGTCAGTTTTTCTAGATAAAAAGCTCTCATGGCTCTCTATGCTGTGCCTTTGTGGCTTCCTCTCATTTTACTTCTGCCTCTACTGCTTTTGTTTATGAAAAGGATGAAAGATGCGGGACAAAGTGAGCAGCTTCTTCCTCCAGGCCCACCTAAGCTTCCAATTTTAGGCAATTTGCACCAGCTTAGTTCACTGCCTCACCAATCTATGTGGCATCTCTCCAGGAAATATGGCCCTGTCATGCTCCTTCGACTTGGTCAAATACCAACTGTTGTAATGTCCTCCGCTGAGGCAGCATGGGAGGTGTTAAAAGTTCATGATCTTGCCTTTTGCAGTAGACCTTTGTTATCTGGCGCTGGCAGACTCACGTACAATTATCTAGACATTGCATTTTCACCATATAGCGATCACTGGAGAAACATGAGAAAAATTGTTACTTTGGAGCTCTTCAGCTTGGAAAGGGTGCAATCTTTCCGGTTCATTAGGGAAGAGGAAGTTGGCTTTCTGGT
>Ga0325414_1005148_pt1 | contig 13761 bp, 7 predicted proteins | sample PopdelMetagenome_8_FD_206183 | JGI IMG/M metagenome (GOLD analysis project Ga0325414, IMG submission 206183) | Populus deltoides microbial communities from Bellville, Georgia, United States - Leaf-PdKOR-R3 | ecosystem: Host-associated > Plants > Phyllosphere > Phylloplane/Leaf | place: USA...
TAGTTTACAGTTAACGACACAGGGCAGAGGTTCTAACCACTAACCAACTTGCCAAGTGGAATCCTAGATATCAAAAAAGAAAGAAAAAAGAAGAAACTTTTCCAATCGCAGTGCTCGCGGTCATGTAATTTGTATGTGATGCATGGACTCCTGTTTGCTAATATTGAATTTGGAAATCAAAGGAACGTTTCTTTCTTTTATTTCAAATCCTCTTGCATTATTACCGTCCAGTTCCAGCATAGAAACTGCCACTGGAGTAGTTAGCTGAAATTTGTAAGGAAAAAACACATCACTACCTGTTCGATCAGTAGCCTCTCTTTTCTTTTTTTAAATCTCTCAGACACATCTCAGTAACTCAGTCAATTAGGCCTGAGCAGAGGAAGATGCGCGACTTCTTCTTCTGTCATGGCGCAGGCGACGTGCAAGCTTTACTTTAGGCAAACAAGTCGTCGGGATTCTATTTCTAGAAAACAAACCTAAAAGGCCAATCCATCGGCTCACATTCATTTGCCACCGCGAGCTTCTCGCCGTGGTTGAACTGGTCTTCTCCATCCTTGATACCCAACAAGCATTTGCTTTTGCTTTGCATGCACTAAAATTATCTATAAACGTTTTTCATGAAAATCAGTGACCCTGAAACATGGGTTCATGATAAAATCGGTGCAACTTGTATTATGTTATTGGGTATATATATATATGGTCATAGAAGGAGAAACTATACAACTCATCTCTGACATAGCTAGGTTTTTTTAGATATTTGAATATTCTCCTGTTGTTCCAGTCCATTTATATATTGTTATTGTTCCTGTAAATATAATATTTAAATAATCCCAACACGTTATGCAAGGCAAATATTATATAATTATGTGGTTTCCCATGATTTTTTCCATCCCTCTATGTATTGATTTGAAGTTTCTGCTTTTGAAAATATATTTTACTTGAAGACATACATAACTGGAAAGAAGCCATGGTTTACGTGAAGCAATGATTTATGCTTTACTTAATTTGGAATATTGGATGTCATCATGCACGTAAATGATTTGGAATATTCAGTTTAAATTAAGACTAACCAGTTAGTACGAAGGACCAAATACCATAGAACAAAGATTAAAAAAATATATATATATTGTGTGCGTTTGATCGACATAAATGCCTCGGTTTTAAGAAAGAAGACTTGAATTTTTTTTCTTTTATTTTTCTTTTTTCATTTTTACTCCATTTTCTCTTCAAATTTTACTCTCATTTTTTATGCACGCTTTCTCTCTATCAACGGTGGCTAGAGTTTATTTCACTCACTCTTTTTTTCTCTCTAGAATTTTTTTCATATGGCTTGGGTTTCTTTCTGTAGGCACCTAGGATAGGTTTTTTTTTTTTCTTTTTGTTCTCTAATTTTTTTTTCCTTCTCTTAACAGTGGCTAGGGTTTGTTTTACGTCTCTTCCCTTCTCTCAAAAACATATCCTCCCTTCTCCTAATACAATATATGCTTTTGGTATTGGTTGAATCCCAATTACACATACTCAAACTTCTTAATATTGGTTTAAAATCCAACGACTCAAGATAACACTTCTAAATGGGTATAGAAAAATTTTGCGAGAGCTCTTTAGGACCCAAACATGAAAGTCTTGTGATAACAGGGTTCAATGCAAACTCGCTAGAGCCTTGCTAAGAACAAAATAGTTTGAAAGTTAAGATCGACAAATAATTTCATTATCTTAATTTCCAGTTGTTTAGTTTTGTTGTTGGAGTTATACTAGATCTTTAGAGCACGGTAAGTTGTGGCTAGATCATTTTTTAAAAAACAAAAAAAAATGATAAGTGCTTTGAGTTATACTACGAACATGTTTTCTAATAAAAAAAAACCAAAAACATGTAAAGGTTAACTTAATGTGACTCGATTGACTTGGGAATCCAAAGGAGATTTGGACAACCAGAAAAAATAATAACAAAAATAAATGTTTGTAAAATCAATCACCAATAAAATGATGGGATATTTATTTGGGACCACAATAACTCCATATAATGCAAAAGAAAACAAAACATGAAGACCAATTAAAAATAAACCAAATGTTGAAGGATGAAATTGAAAAAAAAATCAATTTTGTTTTAAAAAAACCAACATTGAGGTATGAAATTAAAAAATAAAAACATAGCACCTAAAAAAAGGCCCAAACATGCAGGCCTTAATAATAATAAAAATAAAAAATAAAAAGCCTAGACATGCGACTAGACATGCGAATCTGCATGTCTAGGCTCGCATCTAGGCCTTCATTATTTTTTTAGGGGCTGATGACATGTCTTTTAGAAAACATTGCAGGGTACGCCTCATTTTTTATGCCGCGATTTCAATAATAGAGGGTCATTGAAAACTCAGGGCATGGGTGTTTTACACCTATAAATACATTTTTTTAATTCAAAAACACTTTCTAAAAACCTAAATAAAGTCATTTATAACTTCAAACTAAAAGATAGTCCAAAATAAAATATCAACCTGAAACCCAAAAACTTCTCGATATCAATTCTACCCTCTCAAGCAATTTAAAAATGAAAAAAAAAAGTCTCAATAGAACTCCCCTCATCGAATGGAACCCGTCAATACCAAGATCGATTATTTTTATAGACAAGATTTATGTCAACTAAGACTTTCTTTCTTCAACCATAATTCAACAAATCTCACTCTCTCTCTTTTCTCAAATCAGGGACTAAAAAATAAGAAAAATAAAGTTTTGAACCAAATTGAAGTTTTTAAAAAAAACAAAAGAGATAAAAAAAATTAGAAATTTAAAAGGAAGAGAACCAAAGTGAACATTTTATGCCAACTTTAAAATTACCAACCATTTTCCTTTTTTTCCATTTTGGTCCTCTATCTTTCAATTTGGCCTTTTCTTTAAAAAAAAAAAAACCAAAAGCATTTTGCTACCAATTTGGCCACAAAAGGATCAATTCAAAAAGAATAAAAAAAGGTCTGAATACCAAAAGTTTTTTAAGAAAAGAAAAGAAAACACTTTGGATTCTTGTAGAAAACATATGTGATTTTTAGGTTTTTTCTATAATCATTAAAATCAAGATTATTATCAAATTCTTTGGCATTATCTTTCAAGTTGAATTCCTTTTCATTGCTCAATCAAGTTGTAGACACAAGATCACAATAAAATGTAGGGTTGTATTTGTTTTTTTTTTTAAAGGGATTTGATGTTATGTTTCAATAATGTAGGAAGTTTTGGGTTTGGTTAGTGTTCCTATATAAAAAGATAACTATAGAAAAGACAATAATATATTTAGTTAAAAAGATAAAGATAAAATTTAAATTTAAATTTGTTTCTGTGTTCGTTTTAGAGTGAGTTTTAGTACTTATAAACAAGAAATAAAATAAAAAATATAAAAAAATATCTACACTACTTCGCATCTTAGATCTCAAATATCAAGATAGTAACGTATCACTACTAAACTTAAAATTTTACCTAAGGATAATTTTGGCATTTAAAAAAAATAAAATTATTTGTTATTTCATTAAAGTCAAAGAATAATTAAAGCATCATTATTACTTATGTGCAGCAGCAATAATGACTCCCAAAAACCATTTGTAAAAATATTTCAAAACCAAATGAAATGGATTCCAAAAAACAATTGTGTTGAGTTTTTGTTTCAATAAAAAATTTCAAAATAATCTAGTGTTATATTTTTATTTTTAGTTAAAAAAAAGTAGATTACATCAAACAAATCTTTAATTATCATGCTATATGGAAAAATTAAGATTATATAATTGATTAAGGTCTTGTTTGTTTTTGCAGTTGTAAAATGTTTTTATAAAAAATTGAATTTTATTTCAAATTAACTTTGTTTAGTATTTTTAAATCATTTTGATATGATAATGTAAAAAATAATTTTTTAAAATATATATTATTTTGATGCATTTTCAAGAGAAAAAACATTTTGAAAAGCAATCGCTATCACAATGTTAAAAAAAAAACTGGTTTCTAAAGATGATTCGAGTTGCCAGTCATTACATTTACCAACAATTATTTTGAAGTTCGAGCATTTATAATTAATGAGTTAAATTTTTTGTTATGATTTTTTTAAATAAAAATTAACTTAAATAAAATAGGTTTGACAAATATGTCAAACTTAAAGAACTTGGACTTGGCAATCAGCCAAGTCCAATATACAAAACATTTTGACTTAGTAGTCAGCCAAATAATATATGATTGGAGGATACTTATTAGAGACTATTTGCAAACAAGAGAGCTTACCCTAAAACATAAATGAATTCATTTGCCTGACATGACAAGCATCAGGATATTGCATAATTAACAATGTCTTATACAGGATCTACCTTAGCCTCTTTACTTAAATGATTGTCCCCACACGGGAGCTCCTATGTTTTACAAGAAATAAATGAAGGCATATATGGTTTATTTATAGTGTTTAGGGCTCTTGCAGCTCAAGCAATACAGGCAAGATTTTATTGACCAGCCATACTATAGGATGTCATAAGTCTATTAAAAAGGTGTGACAAAAGTTAGAGATTTGTTTCAGTTCCTCGACAACCATCTATAGAAATGACAGTTATAACTTCCCCTTGGCTATTTTCGCAATGAGGAATGGACATTCTAGATCTATTCCCTAAAACTACAGGCAAGAGATAGTTTGTCTTAGTAATCGTGGATTACTTTACCAAGTGGGTTATAGTAGAAGCTCTAACAGAGATAACCATCAACAACGTGTTTTTTTTTCTTTTGGGAGAATATAACATGTTGTTTTATAGGCTCCCTAAAATTTTGATCTTTGATAATGGAGTGCAACTTGACAATCATAAAATGAGAGAACATTGCAGAGGCTTCATATAGATCATTGTTTCTCTTTAGTATCACACTCTCGGACAAATGGTCAAACTGAGTTGACTAATAAATTTTTGTTTATTAAACTTAAAAAATGATAAAGGAAGCCAAGTTAGAGTGGGTAGAATTGTTGAATGAAATTTTATGAGCCTACAAAACGACTCAAAAAAATCAATTTGTGAAACATCATTTCTTCTCATATATGGGACGGAAGCCATGATCCTAGCTGAAATTGGAGGAGTTCACTATACCTTAGAAGGCAATGAACAAGGTCTTAGGACTAACCTCAATTTCCTAAAAAAATTATGTTTGACAGCTGCAGTTAAGAATGACGTTTATAGGCTTAGAACTATACAATATCACAACACTAGGGTCATGAATAGAAGATTCTAGTTTGGAGACCTAATACTCATAAAACTAGAAGCTATAGACAATAGAGAGAGTAAAGGTAAACTACTTAATATCACAATGTCTGGGTCAAGAATAGAAGATTCAAGTTTGGAGACCATGTACTCAGAAAACTAAAGGTTACAGGCAATAAAGAGAGTAGGGGTAAATTAGCTCCAAATGGGATGGTCCCTTCAAAGTTATAAGAGTTATCAAAGTCAATACTTACCATATGTAAGATATGGAAGGAAAGATCTCCCCCACGACTGGCATTCAGACAATCTAAAAATATATCATAATGAATAGAAATGTATATTTTCATTTCTTTATCATTGTGCATACCCTTCAAAGTCCTAAAGGACGGTATGTGTTTTCCCCATGGGCAATCTTCAGGGGATTGGTATGAGGCCTTCCTCGGGGCAGTAGCCCCTACAAAGTCCTAGAGGTTGGAATGTGTTCTCCCCATGAGTAATCTTAAAAAGATAGACGTGGTCTCCTGAATGATATATGCACCACTCTCCAAATGATAGAGTTGGTCTCCTTAAGGGTAGTAGCCCTTACAAAGTTCTAAGGGATGGTATGCATTCTTCTTATAAGAAATCTTCAATGGATGGATGTGGTCTTCCCGGTTCTATATGCATTACTCTTCAAATGATGGATTCAGTCTCCTTAATGTTATATGCACTACTCTCTAAGGGATGGATATGGTTTTCTCAGTGCTATATGCATCCCTCTTCAAGGTATGGACTTGGTCTCTCTAAGGGCAGTAGCCCTTACAAAGTCTTAAGGGATGGTATGTGTTCTCCCCAAGGGCAATCTTCAAGGGATTGTTCAACGATCTCTCTAAGGATAATAATCTCAACTACCTCCATAGAGATAATACTCTCAACTATCACAAACACCCCAATTATCTAACGTCGTGGGTCTCAACAACATGTAGATTACTACCTAACATAGAGAATTCATCTCCATCATGGCCAAACTTAGATTTTTAGGTGCTGGTTATTTTGATATAGCCCTTGTTGGATGTTGGTTGTTTAAACTTTTCTTGTAAATGTTAACATTTTTATAAGAATTTTTCTAAGTATTGGAGAATTATGTTTTTTTAACAGTGGGCTTTGGACTCGTTTAGGCGTTTAACACAACTTGTTAGCGTGTATAAATACAATAATGATATAAGTAATGTATCATATGCAAGTGATGTATCATAAATTTTAAAATCCAAAATATAAAGCATGAGCCTTATGGCCAAATTCAAGGCTTGAAAAGCCCTAGTATTTGCAATTAAAAAAAAACAAAAACACTAAAGGAACCCACATCTCCAGGCCAGGTTCTTGAGCCAGATAAACTCCATTCCTGGTTGAGGCAGCTCTAACTGGGAAAACATCAGCGAAGTCCAGGACTTGGCCATCTGGGAAACTCTCGTTAAAATCAGCTTGTATCCCTCTGGATAGCTTAAAAAAATACAAGTTTGACATGACTAAAAAGAGCTTGTCCCCTATTGTCTTTGTTAGAGACATAGACTACCTATATTCAGACCAAAAATCTTGGGAGGAATTCTTCAAGTCTTCCATTCTTGCGTGAGAGTTTTGAACCTCCTCTTTAGCTAACTTCAGCCCTTCTCTTAGGGTTTCTCCTGCCCCTTTAAACTCATCTACCTCCTTCTCCAAGTCATTCATCCCTATCTCCAGGAGGTCAATATGGTTTAAGCTTTTATCCCTCTATGCAGCCTGGAATACACAATTCTAAGAGAGTCCATTTCAATATCTTAAGCAGCATTTTCTTCTCTGAGTTTATGTACTTCAGACCTACTAGCATGATACTACTCAATGGCCTCTTTCATAGCCCTTCTCTCTTTAGCCCACCTACTCTTGAAGTGGGCATACATCATGAAAGTCTAAACAACAAAAGAGATAATATAAGTTATCTTTCAAAATAGCATAAAAAATTAAATTAATTTAATTTGTTATCTTACCTGAAAAGCTATATGTCCAGTAATGGCCAGATTGTGTTGGAAGCTAGGGTCGATCAGTCCTTCTACATCAGAAGAAAAGGTGAGGAGTTTTTCCAATGTCTTTATCATGTCCAACCCACCAAGTCCTAGTATGGACCTCCCCTAGAGTATAGTCTCTATTATCCCTCTTTTTTCCTTACTTGGAGTGGGGAAACGAAATGGGGCATGATCCAACTTGAGATTAAAGAAGATTTCCTCCACCCTAAAGGGTGGAGGAGCTTGACTGGAAGATCCAAGAAATAGATAAACTGGACTTGTAAGAGTAGGACCACTACATAGAGGAGGAATGATATCTACATCAGAATCCGAAAGGATAGAGACTCACCTTCTTTTCCGATGGAAAGCAGCCTCCAGAATGACTGAGGTTGGGGTTGACATCCCGTGACCTCTGATAGGGAAGAGCGAGACCTCTTATTGCCTCTTAACAAACCTCATCAGTGGAAGGTTAGTTATAGGGATGTCTTCAGGAACATCTTCAGCTTGGACTTGGACTGTGGAAATCTTTTCAATGTTCATTTGAATGAAAGACCTAACCCTTCATCTTCTCTTCAATGGTTGATTTTCTTTAGAAAAAGAGTCGTCACTAGGAGATGGCGTAGACACGTGACTAGGTATAAACAAGATAAACCCTCTAAATTCATATCTATCGGTCATAGGTAAAAACCCTACACAAAGAAACAATCAAGAAATGAAAGGTATTGAAATCAAAAAAACATATGAAAGCATAATTACTTGAAATGTTGTATAGCTCTTTAGCCATACAATTGATGTCATATTCAGTATAGAGGTTGTCCAATCGGGTGCAAACTCTCTCCTCTTATAGGCCTAAGAAAGGCTTTTCATTTACTCTCATTAGAGGTGTCTTCTAATAATGGGTACAACCCTTAGATTGGGCTATACTCATCTTGAGGTTTAGCTAAGTCAGTATACCTTACTATTACTCACTGCTCCCTCTATTTTTTTTTTCTAAAAAGACCTTCCTCTCATAGTATTCTTCATTGGTCCATTTCATCTACTGAAAAAATAAAAAACCAAGGGATTGAAAGCTCCCTTTCAATGCTACTAATCAAGGTATAACAGTGCCTACTGAAAAAAAAAAAAACCAAGGGATTGAAAGCTCCCTTTCAATGCCACTGATCAAGGTATAACAGTGCCTAAATAGCCAAACCTTATCATTCAAAATCATCAATAATTTCCAAAATAAGGATAAAATGGTTCATCCATTAGGATAAATATGAACATGACTGAGGTTGTAATAACTTAGAACATTTTTTACAAATTCTTGTAGATAAAATTAGTATCCAAACTCGTATAGACTTATAGGGATTGTAATGATAATATTACCCCCATCATATTTATTGGTGACCTGAAAGATACGGTCACCAGCTTTAGGGACGACCATCATATAATCTTTTGGTTGCCTAGCATTAGCTAAAGATACTTGGTCCCAATTCACTAAACTATAAGGTCTTGGTTGTCCTCTCAGATTTGAAACCTCCTAGGAACATCCTCATCCTTTCTTCCAGCAGAAGAAGATTAGACATCATCCCTCTCATATCTAGGGCCAATTCTTATGGCTAGAGATCTGCAATGAGTGGTTTCAGTTTCAGGCTTGAAAATAAAATCATGTACAGGAGATATGTTTCCTTTTCCCTTTCTAAAAATTATGATGATAAAAGGAAGAAAAGATTGGAGAGGGTTTTACAAAAGCACAAGGAAAGAAGATTTGGTTTACTTAGCCAATGAATTCCTATCTGTTGTTAAATTGTCATCTTTTTGTAAAATATTGGAAATTTCTAAGTCAGAAAATATTGGAAAAAAAGGTTTAAAAAAGCACAATAAGAGGGGAAGATAGGAATGCAAGACAAATAGCACCTCATCTATAGCCATTAAGAAGGCCAAACGCTGGCAATATTTATTATACATTGTCGGGTGATCTTCCCAAAAACCTTTTTTCTTTTCTCTAGAAATCTTTTTAGATCGATTGTCTCCCTTAAAATCTCGTATGCCTCTAATGAAAGATTAGACATTAAACGCTTAGGGGGAAACTAATAAGTTAACTTTTTGGTTTAGCGAACCTGCCAAACCCAAAAACTTGGGTTTGGTAGTCAGCCAAGTTCAAGGTAACATGGGTCTACCGAGCATGCCAGACCCAAGGAATTTGGACTTAGCAATCAGCCAAACTCACGGTAATGTGGGTTTGTGAGCATACAGACCCAAAGTACTTGAGCTTAGCAATCAACGAAGCCCAAGGTAACGTGAGTCTAGTGAGCATACATATGCAAAGTGTTTGGGCTTGGCAAGCTGTCAAACCCATGGTAACGTGGGATGGCAAGCATGTCAAACCCAAAGTACTTGGACATACCATGTCTAAGGCTATATGTTTGATCGTGGATGATTCTCTACAATAAAAGTTTTAAAGGCCCAACATGCCTATACTCATAAGTGTATACGGTGTCTCTTAAGAGACTCGTCATACTTACTATCTCATTAATGATATGTAAGAGATATTTATCTCCCATTAATGTAGCCAAAAGCAGAGGACTTTTCAGTCCATCCCTTCTCTGAAAACAACAAGGTTCAGGGAGTATAAATACCCTCTAAATCATCCAGGTAAAATATCAGAACTTTTCATCTCTTAAGATAAAGATAAATAGATTTCAGAGCATTAACCAACTTAAAAACTCAAGAACAAACATCATTGTTCCTTAAATTTAATACTCTTTTAAGTCATTTATTATCTTAAGTTATTTAATACATTTCTCATAAATATACTGACTTTATCATTGGAGGGTCTTTAAGTCCCCCGATTAAGACTATTTTTGTAGGTACTCAGCTTCCATTATAAATTTGGAATTTCTTAGATTAAGAAGAAGAAATTCAAGCACTTGAACATATTAATTAACCACTATCTCAAATATTAAATAACCCCTTATTTACATATTTTAGATTTTAAGACATCATCAATAGTTATTTGTATATATTTATGATTATTTTGGCTAGTTTATTTGTAAAAAGAAAAAAAAAACATAAAGCTAGTCATAAATGTTGTTACTCATTATACATCTAACATATGATTTTTATATGAAGGTATGGGCTCGATTGGTTGTCAATGTACACAAAATGTTTGTATAGGAAGTCCCTTTCTAGGATTTAATTAACACACAAGCAAGAGACACCACGAATGATGCAGCAAAATCGTTGAATACAATGTCATTGCAAGCCCTGTCATGGTTGTTTTTGCATAAGTCTCAAATATACATGTAGCAACAATACTTGAGAGAGGTAGCTAGCTAGCTAGCCTCATAATCATTGGATTATAATGTAATGATCAACGCCATGTATACTCGTTAAATAGAGCTAGCCATAACAACTTAAGGTGAAGTTTGAATTTCTAAGCACACCAACTAAAATGTCACCAGTATCGTAATTACTCGATCTTATTTAAAAATATTAAAATGCATAGTTGGCATAATTTTAAAACATCTAATAGAAGACCGTTGCTCACTGTCATTGAACATGCATTACAACTGTCTTGAAAAAGTAATTTGAAGGGATGTTTCTTCAGTTTCCCTCGACAAATTAATGACATTTTGAATTGTTATGAATAGGGTGTATACTTTGATTGATAAATATTAACATATACTTAGCTAATTATTAGATTTGGTATGAGAAGAAAATTGGGAATGAAAATATTAATTGGATAAAATTAAAGGAATAAAAGATGTAAAAAGGGTGGTGTTAAGGTTTTTGTAGAGAGAGAAAATATGAGAATTAGTAGATCTCATTAACTTAAATTAATTAAACATAGTTATGAAAAAACTGAATAATACTATATAAAGTGTCCTTAAATTCAAGAAAAAAATGAATCGTCTTTTCTTGCACTTTTCATTTTTTTTCCTTTTTAGATTTAAGGTTTCCTTACTGTATGTTTTTCAATTCTGAATGTAAGGTGAAAACAAAAGAAAAGGTGGTGGGTTTCAATTTAAAGAGAAAAAAAAACAGAGAAAATGCATAAAAGGCAAAACCATTTTCTATTGGAAGTTTCTTTAACCCTTTCTTATTATGGCATTGAAACTTTCATAATCTAATCTTCAAATACTCATATCAATGTTTACGCTTTTGGTTTTAATGATAATCATGCTTCTAAGATATCTCACTAGTTAGATTTGAATTTCGATATATCCTATCAATGTACTTAAAGAGATTTTTATAAAATATAGTTTTTACAAACATTTTATATTAATTTTTTATACAAACTAATTTGCAAGGTGAAATGTAAATCTCAAGTATACAAATGATTAGTTAAAAAAGAAAAGAATGATTATCAAATGCTTCTTTTTCTTTCCTTTTCTTTTATTTATATTTATTTATTTTATTTTATTTTGCAGTTTTTTAAAATCCAAACCTCATATTATAATGTACAATAAATTGGCTAATCATGATAGTTTTAATGGGTGTGTGTGTGTGTGTAAAACAGACATCCAATACTTTTCCGCAAATTCAAAATCAAATGATGGGATTCCTTTGCAGTCGAATCCAAAAGTTCTAAATTAGCTATTACAGAATGGTTACAAAAACATCAAACAGCTCCCATCATTGATTATCATCCTCAATCAAAATTTCTAGCCCGGAAGGCTTAAACAGCAGCTCTCCTTGCCTCCGCTAGAACTGAAGAAGAATACCTCCAAATAGTACAAGACATTATACAAAGCCAAGACCCAAAAACAGTCTTGTCCCAATCCAGCTCATCTGACTCGACATCTCCTGCCATTTTCCTTAGAGACGATAATGAAGATGACTGCTTTGGCATTCTGCCACCAATCAAGAAACATTAAAAAAAAGTATTCCAGGCTCATTTGTTCAGAGCCCATATCTTTTCGACTCAACTATTTTGAGTCCCTTTGTTTTAGGCTTATTGTTTTAGGTCTTTTTCTACAAATATTACTTGGTGCTACAAACAGACAAATCAAGTGTCAGTGGCAAGAAGACATACATATATATATATAGACACACACACACACACACAAAGATGAGAGATTGAACTTAAGATGGTGTGGACAAAAGCTAGAAGTTTGAATTCATTTGGACATGCCTAGTTTGCTTCTGGCATGACAAACTGTAATATGGGAACCACACATTGAGAGAGAAAGGTGTCGTCATCACTCTCATTTTACATGTTACTCTTTTCTTCTTTTTTTTCTAAGTGAAAGTTAATATTTGTAGGGCCCATCACCCATAACTTATGAAACAATGGTCCAGCCAGCCTGTTCTCTCCAACCATCCACCTGGGTGATTGTCATGAGCCCCTGTGATTTGTGAATATAAGCTTCCTGATGATAACAGTTCAACTAGCTAAAATGTAGCCATTATCTACGAAGTGCAAATTTAAAACCCCAACTTCGCTTGTGGCTCGTCCTTTCATTTCGATACAAAAACAAAATAAAAACTCCCCTTGTGGCTAGCTACAATAAATTGTTGCTTGTTACCTGCTACTCCTATATCTATTAGCTCAAGATATCATTGTTAAACCATATTAAACATAAACCTAAAATATGAAACTCTAGAAAGAAATTTGATGAATTCTTTGAAATTTTAGGATTGTATCAAGCTTTCAATACTTATTTCTTAGGTTGAAGTGTGAGCTAAAATGTAGACTTTATCTTTGACCTTGGTTGTCGCTACAAAAATAAGTCTCGTGTCAGAACAAAAAAACCTATGATGTTTAAGCTAGTAAATATAGCAGAAGAAAATAATATACAGGGAGTACGTGTTTGTTAAATGAATTAGTGTGAAACCCTTGGATAAGCTAGCTCAAATGGCTTGAACTTACTTGGCTTGGCTTTAAATTTTAACTAGTGACCAGAGGTATTTATAGACCTTGATCACGTCAACTCACTTCGTGGAGCATGGAAGGTGGTGTTGTAGATAGCACGTGGTGCATGAAGTTACGAGTTTCTTATGGTGAGTGAAATAATGATGGAAAGCGACCTTATAGTTAGTGGACAAAAACTATTACCATTAGTGGAGAGATTAGTGTCTGTCATTGATTTGTGATTCTTGTTCTACCATTGCTAGAAAGGTTGGTGTTTTTACTCTACATAGAGAATTTGTGTGAATAGAAATGTCTAAGTGTGCACCTATGGGTGGTGCGTGATGCTGCTTTGACTTCTTGGAAACTCAAAAATACATTGAAATGTATACTTGAGCAAAAGAAGAAAAAGGTAGGAGACCAATCTGGTTAGGATGATTGTGTCTAAGAACGGATATAATTTTGTCCAAACATGGACAAACTTTTTATTTTTAAGTTTTATGCACTATTATTTGCCTCTCAAGTCTTTTAAATGATCATGTTTGAAAAACTTAACCAGCATAAGTAGGTGAAAAAAAACACTTATTATTTTATGCATGCCATATGACCTTCTCATAGTTTTTATTAATATGAATACTTGTGAGTTTTGTTAATGTTCCTACAAGAGAGAGGAGAGTTCAATGAATGTGCTTAATTCTCTTGAAGTTGAGAA
>Ga0325414_1005149_pt1 | contig 13759 bp, 10 predicted proteins | sample PopdelMetagenome_8_FD_206183 | JGI IMG/M metagenome (GOLD analysis project Ga0325414, IMG submission 206183) | Populus deltoides microbial communities from Bellville, Georgia, United States - Leaf-PdKOR-R3 | ecosystem: Host-associated > Plants > Phyllosphere > Phylloplane/Leaf | place: USA...
AAAAGTATATGGTGACTTAAAAAACACAGCGGAAGATCTGGGTATATAGGGTTGGGCCAAAAACCAATAAAAAATTGGGCTGATACGGAATTTACAGCGTAATCCATTTATGAGAATAAAAGCCCAACTATTTAGAGCTTAAAGAAAACCCGTGTAGTGGCCTTGGATTGGTTGAATCCAACCTCCTCGGGCTTTTAATGCGAGGTTACTGTGGCAGGCTGGTAACCATTTTTCCATTACACATTTTAAAAATTGGATTTTTCTATTTTTGTGTCAGATTTGTCATTTTTACCCGAATTTATGTTATGTATTTGCAATCAATGGTTTTAAATTAATTACTTAATACAAATACCAATCTTAAAATACCAATTATAGTATCTAATTTATAAGATTTCTAGGTACTGGATTCCTTCATATTCTGCACGCAACGAAGCCGTGATCATTACAGAACATCCATAATGACCTGCTTTGCCTTGTCCACGACTGGCACCAAAGCTGTGATTTTAAAAAATAAATCATTTCTTTCTGGATTTCTATGGGATCTTCTAGAACTAGCTGATCATAAGATCTTGTCATGGTCTAGAATTAGTTGATCGGGTCTGGTTAACTAAACATAGGAGAATGTAATTCCCATTTCGAAATCAGTCAAGATCGTTTCAGAATTCTGTGCCATTCTGAAATTTCTGTGTGATATATGAAACGCATTTAACGAAAATGTCCTTCTGTTTTATAGCTATAGCGTTGTAGAAAATGCCTGCTGCGACTACATGACCGGGCTCGAGCGCATGGAAGACCGAGGTTCTTTCCTAATCATATCTTAAGACAGTCAGGTTTCCCCCTGATGAGGTGGTTTTGATTACACGATATCGATCAACTTCCATGGAAAATGACGTTGCAAATCCAATGCCAGGTAACTCATAACTGGGAGGTTTTCAGGATGTGAATTTTCCGACCTGCTTTTCTGCCAACATCTACTGTTTCTGGACCAAACTTGCTTGCGTTACATGTATCCTGGCTTCCTGCTCACTTCAAATCCTCTTTCTTACTTGCCACTAAACTACGATGAACGGAAAACAAGTTTCTCCTTGTGTTGCTCCTAAAACTTTGACTATTGCAATAACTTGTGTCGGTACAGTTTAAGGTATATACACATACAGAAAACTAGATCACATCTGGGGTGACGACGTCCTTATTATTCAATCCAAACCACAAGGAAATTGAATTAGCTTATCCTTCCAAATTCTTTTGAGCAGTCTTCCACCTTCCGGGCCTAAAACGAAGCTAAATAGAGGAGAACAGTCCGTTTTCAATACACTAGACATTCTGCCTCGGCAAATCATCTAGCTAGTGATTTCTCTCTAATATTCGGCGGCATTATCATCTCTTCTAGGCCTTGAAATCCCATCACATTAGATTCAGACAGCTGTTGATGTCAAACCTGCATAATTTTCCTTAAACTTCTGTCAAAACCTCCAACACGATTATGAAAGAGGGAAAACAAATAAGGAATCATAAAAGGTGAGGGTCATCCCTCAAGAGTTATTGTTCATATAGCTAAAGCTGCAGTTAGGGCCTTCATACAAGTTAGAGATTTTTTTTATCTGACTACAGAATTAAGCAAACACTGACATCTATTCCACAACAATCTTTAGACAAGCAACCATGAACTCAACATATATATGGTACAAGCCGGGACACAACTGATAAATCACGCCCAAGCTTCTCCGCCTCTTCCCCTAGTATTTACAATTCCAATACCACGAGTCTTCTTAACTGGTTTACTCAACTGAAATACAGGGTGTATGCATAGCCTCCTCACCCCTTTTCTAAAACTTAGCCAATCTCCACTATCATATTCACCTTTGCATCCACTGTCTAGGGTGCCCATTTCACGGAAAGGGGGGCTGCTACTTGAAACAGGCTTAAATTCCTCTTCTCCATCACCTTTCTTCTGAAATCTCCAATATTTTTCCTCAGTGTTGGATTCTAATCTATTCATAGTGGCAGACATCAAGAACTTACCAGTGGAAGGTATCTCAGGTGCACCAGCGTTGAGTGATATTTTACAGGATTCTTTGCTGCTTAAGTTTGAATGACAGGCCGGTTCACTCTTGTCGCCTGGGGAATCTGAGCATGTCGAGAGCAACCTAAGCTTTGCACTGGATTCCTCTCTTTCCCGGAGTGTTTTTAAGATCAATGTCTTGAGCAAGTTCATTACTTGCACGGCATGAATCAATGCGGTCAAAGGATCAGCCATCTGCATCATAAGAATATTACATCTTAGATATATAATAACTAAAAAATGTTAGTATTTGCAAACAAAAGGGAATTTCCTTCGTTACAACCACAGCGTCAGCTTGTGAAACCCCATACATCTGTGAGTTCTATTTAAATGTGTATAAAATCAATTAGAAATGATGATTGTTAGCTCTCGTCAGTAGTCCGTTGTCCATATGCTAGGAGCTAATGGAACATATGGTCATCTTTTGTGATCATTCAAAAGAAGCAGTTGGCCCATCCATTTTTTCATTCAAAATCATAGAAATTATTTAATGGAAAAATAATATACAGCTTAACATGAGGGTAACTTTCCAACAACGACCACCTAGAACCAACTAATACAAATTCAACAAACCTGCGTCATGTTGGGTGCAAAAACCATAGCAATGTTGCGTGCATTCATCTTGTTATACTGTTCATGCTCCACGACATCTGCCATCAAATTGATTGCCCAATCAAGTAGTGCAGCTTCTGTCAGAGGAAGTTGCTTCACAAGTTGAGTGCAGTCATCTTCGGTGTTGCAGTGCATTACCTGTTCTGGTGTGATAGAATCGAGCACCCCAGAGGGTAGTTCTCTAAACCATGCCTGGATATAACAAAAAAAATATATGCAGCGTACAGTTCAGAAAGGGGGGGGGGGGCAAAGTGACAATATTATATGATTAATTATGAAATAAAGTGAAATGTCTAATATAATGGCAACCAGCGAAGAATATATGTCAAGTGATACAAGAAACAGAGAGAATTTGATGACACAGAATAATATCCCCACAGCTGATTTACTGACCATTTTGTCAAACAATGTCAACATGTCATATGGCATACCTTTATTAAACCTGCCAAGCAATGGACTTCAATTCCACGAGGCACTACACCTTTGTTTAGCTGGTTTCTGACATACTCCTCCCGACCATTCTCAGCATTTATTCGGAAAATCCCTTCTGCCTTGGAAGCAAACACAGCAAAGAAAAGCCTCAATTTTGAACAGGAGTGACGAGTAGCAGTACCGATACTAGTTTTTTTTTTTTAATATAGAAATGGTAAGCAGCAGACTGAAGATAAATTTCCTTGGAAGCAAAGTAGGAACATAAACATACCTTAAGTCCTCCTTCTATATATAAACGCTTTTGCATCATTAGAAGAATAGTCGGCACACTGTTCCCTTTGTCATCATGAGAACATTGCATCGACTTGGCAGAAACTCCAAATACATTTGCACTGGAAAACAGAGGATCGATGTATCGTGTAAGCCAAGAAGATATCCACTGCTGACTAATCCAAGAAGCAGGACTAAAAAATGATGCAAGGGAATTTAAAATTCAAAGAATCAGAACCAGTACTAGCAGATATCACATGTTTAATCAAAATCTTTAGTAATTCCTCCATCCCATCATCAAAATCAGCTCCGTTAAACCATTGTTCATATGACCAAAAACGAAATCACATCTAATCCACAAGGATCATACAACCAACAGTGCATATATTCATCCTACACCCCCACAAAACAATGCAAACTAAAAATTGTCTTTGCGTGTGCATACAAACTAGACCATCAGTAGGCATATGCTGACATTCAGTGTACTTGGTCAAAGGGAGGAGGAAAAAGAAGTCTTTTACTTGCCATTTACTGTCATCTACCTGAGTGAAAATATTGATGAATTCAGTCACTTTCAGAGCTGAACTAGTTGTTGAAAAGATCCTTATTTGAAAAACATGATGATCAAGATTAATTTACATGTTCACAAGCCAGAGTTAAATCAGCGGCAATCTTTTCTTACAAAACAGGCCCATATCTCAACCAAGACATCCAATATAAATAACTCCATTACAACAGGGGAAAAAAAGGCTCTCCCTTATAACAGTAACAGTCCAAGAAAAGGTCTTTACTTTTTAGGATTTCATGCGATCTTGCTACTGCCGAAGCTTTGTAACAGTTGCTTATTTCATTAACCATGCTCAGGCAAAAAAAAAAAAAAATCTTATACAAGCTATATTGTTATTTGGATCATTTATAGCCTATATCCTATAGGCTATTACACTGTTACATCTCCTGAAATACTCACCAGGCACGGGAAAAAAAGTTTTCTTGAAAAAAAAAAGAAACCAAATGATATATTTTCTTTGCAATTAATATTCAAATAATTTTTATCCTTTCTTAATTAATCACATCATCTACTAATTATTTTCTTTCATAAGTCACCTCGTAGTTATTCCAAATATTTTTTCATAAGAAAAGGAAGTAAAAAAATAAATAAATTTAAACCTGGCGCTAGGGACCTTGCAAGGAACCTCAGGCTCAAACTCAGTAGGCAAACCAAGGAAACCATTAAACCTATCAAAAGTCACGTGAGACACGTGCCTAACTTCAGTAGGCCAGCTTATATCCATGGAAGAAACATCCTCTCTTTCCACGCTGCATGTCACCAACGACTTCCTTAACGCCGTTACCAAAACATCCAGAATTGCGAACTCTTTATTGCTATTTCCGTTTCGACCTCTCTCACTCCCTCCCGTTCCTTCTCTCGACCCAATAAACGGCGTTGATATCGGGTTTCCAGAAGCATCACTATATAATTCTTCTTCATCATCCTCGTCCTCGTCCTCTTCTCCGTCTTCAGTGCCGTTTCGGTGAAAGAAGGGAGATGGAGGGGGGGCAGAGTTGGACTCGGTGAGTCCGACGAGTCCGCAAGATTTGGATCGGAAAAGCCGAGTCATTTTGGTTGAATGTGTTTTTTTTATTTATTTAGAAAAATTAATGGCGAGCTAGTGAGTGTGATATAATTGCGAGGAGTGTGGGATGGAATATATTTTATTCATGAAAACAATGGGGAAGGTCAAGACTTAATAATTAAGGGGGGAGGGGTGTGGAAATGTGGTATTATTATTATTAATAATATTAATGGAGTAATACGAAAGAAGGGATTTGGTGAGAAGAATGGAGGGGGTGGTAGAGAAGTTTGGTGGAGGAGGAGATGATGATATGGTTTTTGAGGTGGGGTGGGGTGATAAAGACCCTATGTATTTTGGTGAATGATCGAGCGAGCGAAAAGTGGAGGTGACAGTTAAGGCTGCATCTTGACACGGAATTAAGGAAGGGAGGAAGCAAGCAAATGAAGAAAGATAGTTGAAAAAGAGACGACTAGTAGCAGTAACAGTAGACAGGACAATGTATGCGTGTGAGTGTGTTTTGGTTTTTTGGATTTTATTGGTGATTCGTTAATAAAGTATGGCTAGGTTTTCGACATGTAAATTACAGAATAAGGAGACTGTCTAGCAAGTAGCTACAGACAGGAAGGAGGAAGACAGCACATGAATGGCGAGATTCTGTACCATGGTACACCCTCTGTTTATTTATTTATTTATTTATTTGCCTTACAAATCTCTGCTTTCTTTTCTCTTCTTTTCTTTTTGTTGAGGGATGATATTTTCGCTCTTGTGCGAACATAATAGTATCAAGATAAGAAATACACATCATTTTTGGAGGAGGAAAAACATTTCTTTTATCGAGAGGTTTGATAGAATTTAACCGTACAATGAGACAGTTTTTCTTCGTTTTAACTGATAAAATCTGTTCATCGTGATTTCTCTTTCATTTACTGAGCAAAACACAAACTAAGAAGTTACAAGAAAAGCAGGCGGTCAATTAGTTAAGATGGTAAAGATCGATCTGGATAACGGGCTAGGTTTAGTTTTTCGCGCCATCTTGCAGGTGAGCATAGAAGAAGCACTTAAGAGGGGAGCATGGAATCTGGATTAATGGCTGGTTAAGAGTGAAGCTTTGATGATAGCATATACCTCAACTACTGTACAGCACACAAGTGACTATCATTATCCCTTTCGTATCCGTAGATATATATATATATATATTGATGCAGTAGTTTAACTAATCTTAGTTTTGTTTATTTTAATGATGTGGTGAGAATCGAAGCCTTGATCTGAATCTAAAAATATTGGGTTATAATTTTAAGGATTCCTAAAACATTTCTAATCTTCTTTGCCTTTTCCTTGCATATATAATATTGCAAATGGTGTTTGATTAGTTCAATTATCTGACGTTGTTTCGAGCGTGAATTAGGGAACGAGAAAATTTCTTCTGGCCGAAACTTTGCAAATTGCAGAACTTTTTATCAAACCCGTCAAGTTATAATTGGAAGGTATATGGGGCTTACGAAATTCGAAACGATTAGCCATCAAATCAAACCTTCATCTTTTAGAAACACATTAGGAGGGGCAGGGCAACTTGCTTTGGGAATGAGGATTTGGATCTAGTTAATGTCTGAAACTTGCTTGTGCTTTGCTGTTTTGTATATTGCTTGCCAATCCCCAAACTCCGGTCACATGGTCACATGGAGGTGTTCCTTGTGGGCTCTCTTCTGTGCAGGGATAGTCTCAAATGTCACATTTAAGTTTCTGCTATGTGTGGACAGTGGTCCTTTCAAGGCCTATTCAATATCATTATCCACAACCCTTTCACTTTTGTCATCTTACTAGATACATGAAGTGCGCCCCTCAAGTTATAATCAGCACCCTGTTTTTTTCTCTCCTCTTTCTAAATGATTCCTGGAAGCAAAAAGAAAATATTTGAATTATGATTATAACTGGGCTGTGGCTCACCATCAATCCTTATGCAAAGCAAGGGCGACACGGAATATCGGGATATCATTTTTGCGTTATGGTGGTACATAAAAATAAAAATAAAAAACTTTGCTACGCCGTCTGGGGTGGCCGGAGACTCCAGTCATTTAAGCTTCAACTCTAGCCTTTTGGGGGAAACGGCTGGAATTTCTCTCTCTTTTCTCGCCTTCCCTCTCTTTCTTTCTCTTCATTTTCTTGCTTAATTTCCAGTGTAGGTTATCCATGTCTCGGCACACATCTCTAAGCTTTTTATAATTAGTTTCCAAGACTATGCAGTATGCAAATTCATTGTTTTTAAGCAGAGCGAGCACCACATTTCTAAGTCAAAGATTGTTTCCTATATCCGGCAATCATCTTCTTTACCAAGCATAAGCATTACAGCCTTCACCAATTATATAACAATTCATTCTCCACAAACATCCGACATACCTGCAACTACAACATACAAGATAAGCAGACGTGACCAATATATATAAATATTTTGGTCACCATATCAGCCTGGGAAATCATTTCATACTTGAGCATTAATCACCTAATAATAATTCCAAGAACTGCCATCAACTATACAACAAATCATACTAGCTTATAGACAAAAATACATAACATACAAATACACAATTCATATAATTTTCATTATACTTTCTCTTATTGCATATTTTTTTCTCCTCCTGTGTGTATTTAATTAAGTATTGGAGTGTCTCCTTTACCCACAAAGGATTTATTTTGAACCACTCGGACTAATTAAGAACAAAAACCTATATTTGTCACCACCTCATGACACAACCATGAAAAACCCAATTATCACGTGAAGTTTTTCATCACTTTACAAACCTCAAATCATATCAAATTTCTAAAAATTAATTTGGCAAAACATTAATTAGAAGTTAGAAGTTCTAAAGATAATAAATGATAGTAAGCATGAAAAAATGTATCCTCTACGCCAATTATTCAATTTGTATGAATTATTTTCTTATAACCTATATTCCTCTCTATCTTGCTCACCCCACCTGAAAAAAATAAAAACAAAAACAAAAACAAAAACATACTCCTAGTGACTAAGAATCGAGTTTGACCTCGCCTTGAACATGAAAAAAAAAGGTGTATTGTTTCTGCTAATTATGAAAGTGTAATTATACTCGGGGAATCTTATTAATTACCTTGATAGATACGTATATTGGTACTCCTACTTGATAATACTAAGAAACACACGGTCCAAGAGAAGGTGTGACTTGTGATTGTATTGGCATGCAAATGCAGCTGTCTTGCATTACTAAAATCACAAGTGCTCGATGTTGATCTACCGCCGGTTCTACATGGTCCCAAAATGCGACTCCTTCTTGATGTGTCGTATAGGTGTTGCCCGCTACAGCTACAGTTCGGTCATGGCAGTATAAGTCACGAGAAAACATCGATTGACGTCCAATAATACATAGCTCAACTCTGCCTGTAAATATGAAGAAAAAAAAACATGTAATTCGAATCATGAATAACTGCAATTCCGGCCAAATTATATTACGATGTTAATACATAGTTCTAGTAGTTGTCAGGTAGAGAGAACTCGGCAACGACGATGGCGTCTACCAGGCAATCCCCCTATTGCATGCTTGGCCTGTTTTCCTTGGGGTTTTTTTGGGTGGAATCACTGCTATTAGTTTAAGCCACTACTCTAATTTTGTTCTTTTAAAATGTTTCCAAATGTCTTCCTAATCAAAAACATAATGTTCCATGTAAGACGATGCGGGCATCCTGCATAAGACAATTGTACCACTTGTTTATTGCGCTGTTGACGAAGTAATGTTGGAGAGACCATGCATGGATTCAATAACGCAAGCCTCATCACTGAGAGAATTGTATTTATATAAATTGTTCTTTTTTTGCACTTTGTCTGTTTGTAATAACCCACCTAGCTATAATGCATATATAAACCACTTCCTTATCTCTATGTGCATGTATTTGATTTTATATTTAAGAATATTTTTCCTTCTTTTTTTTTTTGCTTGCCTGCTGGGTCCGAATTTCCCTATGAGAGTCTCCAAATGGATGAGTAGTGGGATTTATTTATCTAGCTAGCTTATTGATTTTCATTTGATGTGAGAACGGAGATGGATTTGATTTAATTTAATAAAAGTGGTGAGATGTTTATAGACTTAAAACTCTTCCTAGTATACTGACCTTCTCTTTTTTGTATTGGTAGAGTACTAATTATATCACATAAACTAATCAGATCGTAACTTTCTTTTTTTGGGCTTGGGCATTTTTGCATAACAGAGAAAAAGAATACCATCACGTCAATCTCGAAGGATTTCTCCTATTTTTGGCTCAAGTGTCAGTTAATTTCTTGTAATTACTTGTTAATTTACACACAAATTAATTAACGTGAACTGCAAGAAATCAAATGTTGTTGTCCAAGATATATTTATATATTAGATAATTAACCAAGTGACCATAAATATATAAAAGAACATGATAATATTCTTGTAATCGAACAAAGATAGCATGTATATTAAACAAATATGTATAAACTTGTATAAAAAGTTGAAAAATAGCACAAACCGAGTATGCATATTAATTAATCATGCATAAAAAATATATTTAAACAAAACTAGTTAATTTAGTGCACTTATTTTTTGAAGTTCTTAAAATATAACCTGAGAATTTTGTGTTTGTGTTGTTGTTAATTATTAATTATTTGACCTTGAAGTTGTTTTATTGTTACTCATTTAAGGAGCCAAGGAACCTCTCTGTACGTAATGACTTGTTCTAACACTAAGAATGAGTAAATCCTACTTTTAATTTGAAATTTAAAATGCACACTGACCATTTCTTAAATAAATTTCCCAACAAATGCTACTATTGAATAAAGACATGAAACAGATCATCTAGCTTCCATTACCAGAGCAATTAATAAATTCAGTGTCAGCGTGAACTAAACAAAACGTGGTAGATATACGAGGCCTTTTGTATTTGCCCTTTCGAGACATATATATAGTATGGTAGTTGCTGCAATAAACAGTATTTCAGCATCTTCAAAATATGCATGATTGAGTAATTATGATCGACGATGGGTGGTTATGGCTGATCCCAACACCCCACCAACTCTTTTTACCATCTAAAGCTTCCCGTTTTGGCTTGCTCTTAAAGCATCACAGGCCATGTTATTTGCCATTTCCTGCAAAAGCCAAAAAGGAAACGCCGAAGGCGAAGGGGACTGGTGCATGTATAAATATGATTTTTGCCATCTCTGAATGAATTCCTTTTAAGCTACTCAAAAAATCCGCAAATCCCCACATTCATGTAACTTAATCTCTTATGTAACGGCTTAACTAAACCACCAACCAAGAATAAGCATCTTAACGGATCCATGTTTGAGTCTCAAGACATTAGAAATCAAGAATTAAAGCAGCAAATGGGAGTTGATTTCCCAAATTTCCACTGAGATTTAAAGAAGACTTTGACTCTCTCCAGAGATGGTGGTATTTCTATGTCTATGATGATCAGGGGTCGATACCTCCCATTGATTAAACCTTAAGATAATTGATGAAAAATAATTGATTTCAAGTTTCAACGATTAGCGAAGTGGATTTGTTGGATTTTCAATCACTACAGGTAGACAATGGCGTTGGCACATTTGGGCGTCTTACGTGCATGCTACAGGTCAAATTATTACTTAATTTTTTCCTTCCGAAGTCGTGTTAAGATTGTTGCGCAACTAAAGAGTATCGCAGCCGGACTCCAATTGAAAAACTACAGCTAGATTTCCTTTTTAAGTAACTAAAACTACAGCTGAAAAGGTGCAAAAACTAGAAAATTAAAAGATAATTGATGACTAATCTGGCTCCCACTGTTATTTATTTCCGAGTGGGCTTAAATACATGTTCAAAATACAGGCCCATGATTCTCCGTTAATTTACGAATCAAGCCTTGTAGAGTGTAGACTGAGAAATGCAAGCTTTTCTCATGGAGAAACTACTCCATAAACCCACCTATGAGACTAAAATTAAAAAGTTTTTTCTTAATTTTTTTTAATTTATTATAAGGTATTTTGGGTCTCCAACTAAGAAGGAATTTAGAATACAAAGAGAATGTTATTATTTGATAATTTGATGTGTTACATTCTACTCATGTATAATTTATATAGTCATATAACAAGACATGTAACAAAATAAATTAAATTAAATTATAAAATATATAATTGATCATCTCCTTTAATTAAATGATTGAAATCATTTCTTATTGTCTAGAATTATTAAATTCCTTGATATATTCCATTTACTTATTAGGAAATCTTAAATGTGAACGTGTATTTATTCATTATGATACTTAAGTTGAGATAAAAATTTCTAATTCATTTTGTGTTAAATATTTTATTTGTTTTCATGTTGTATGGTGTATTTACTAACTCAATTCAAGATTGGATAACTTGTTAAATGACTTCTATATTTGGATGTTGACTATCGAGTAATAGAATTGATAAATACACGTTCATAGTTTTTATTATGTTGTTTTTGCTTTTTAATTTATGATTTTATTTATTTTGAGAACCCAATACGGGATAAAATAATATGTTATTGACTTTTATCTTTGAACATCTTTGAACATTGATTAATTATCAGTTATTTGAATTGTAAATTACATATTAGGTTTAACACTTGTCTTTTGGTCAAAGTGGGAATTAGATAATCTTCAAATCTAAATCCAAAACTACTCTTCAATATAAATTTAAAATTAAAATTAAAAACATTAGGTTTAGACAATTCTCAAATATAACTAACACTTTTCATTTTAAAACAAAAAAAACAATGCATATCTTAAGGTAAAATGAATAGAGTAATCACATATTTTTTTATTGTATATTTAATCCCTTACCTAAGATTATATAAAACTAGATGGTATTTTTTTTTTCATTTTTAATTTATAATTCATCGAGATATTCCAATATATTTAATAGAGTAAAATATTATGCCAGGTTTATATTTTATCTCTTCCATGTAAAACAAATATAGAATCCATGGCGTATATTTTGCAAAACACGGGTGAATGATATACTTAAACCAAAAAAAAATGACAGACAAATGGAAGATTTGGATAAGAACGCAAAGGTGATTTGCCTTGTGAGTAATGATATTTTAATTCTTCGTAATCATGATTTTCTGGGTAGATAATTTTTGGCTTAGAATTCCGAAGAATTCTGCCCTACTGATCTTCCCGGATTTGATAGTCTTCATGATGCATTGATGCCCCCACGAAAAAAAAGAAAAAAAAAAGAAGTAAATCCTTGGACCAAGTTGGGCAAACTAGCCTGGATCCAGTGCAACCTCTGCTGCAGTCCATCCTGCTAGTAGAAACAGTCTAACCCAAAATCCCACCAAGCCCATGACTAGCAAAGCTCCAAAAGGTCCAAAACAACAGCAGTTCATCTTTTGTTTTGTGGGCTGATTGATACTTTTCGAGGAGGCTTTCTAGATTTGGAATTATGTATTCCCTTCGTCTTAGGTACGCTCGAAATATAATTAATTGTACTTTCCCACGTTACTCTTATTTAATTTTGAAATGAAATAAATATCACCAAAAAGATTTTGTTTTCGAATGAAATAAACATCACTAAGAAGAGTTTTTTAGCCAACATGAAGGTGACAAAGAAAAGGAACAAATTAAATCCAGCGAGACAAAATATGCAAGAAAGAGATCATAGCTAGTGCTGGCTGGTGGAACTTTCGTAGAGCGGAATCTTAATGAATTTGGTTAGAGAAGTCATTGCATGTCAATTGTGGAATGATTATATATAATAGTCATTGAAAATTTACTGTATCTTAATTGATATTATTCATAGCTATAAGACTTTATTATTAATATACTGATCTAAAAGCGGAAAATATTATTTTTTTATGTTTATTCTTTTATCTCATTTAATTTAATTAGATGGAAGATTTCTCTCGTATTAATGATGAAAAACAATATTTGTGTCTCTTAAAATTTTAAGAAAATTATAGAAAACAAGAAGTTTAATTTGAACATAATTTTTATTTTGTTATTAATTTTTCTCCAAATAGAGAACAATAACCTAAGCACGTTTCCCAGTTTTCTAGGTTAGAAAAACATTCTGAAATCTTAAGAAATTAACATTTTTTTTTTAATTTTCTATTAGAGAATAAAAACTGAAAAAAAAAACTAAAAAATTGTTTGGTGTTTCAGGGTCTTAGGTTCTCTAATGACGTTTTCCTTGTTATTTAATAATCCTAACATCGTTCGAGTGCCGGAATTAAGAAAATAAAACATGCGTATGGCCAATTTTTATCGCCATTTCGATGCTACCTTGTGAGTCTGTGACGACTCCGCTGGGATAATCCATGCATGTTGCATCATTATCAGCATCAGCACACCTCGTCTTTCACTTTTACAAGTTAAATGATGACGGTCTGTTTGCTTTCAAGTAGTTGTATAAATTAATTACTGATAGAACTAATGAAAGTTTCAACTCTCGAGCTACATGGCTCAACATCTTACGTAGGGTTTGTCAGCATGTGTTGGAGTACAGTTAGCTCCATTAATTTCATATGGTGTGCCAAATTAAGGGTTCTATAATGAGCATTAATCGGCTGGTCGCTACTGGATCATCACGGCTCAACAATCAGATTTCGTGTTGCATGATTCTTGCGGGTGAGCTCTTGTATTCAGTGTGGGGATCGAGTTGGCTAAGTTACTAGAGAAGAGTGTGATTCCTTGCTGAAGAAAAGAAAAGAAAAGAGAGACAGGAACGATTGTTCATGGGCTCCAAACTGGATTGGGAACTCTTCCTGCCTAATTATGTATCAATCTCTATATATTTATAGCGGTTGAATAATAA
>Ga0325414_1005152_pt1 | contig 13754 bp, 8 predicted proteins | sample PopdelMetagenome_8_FD_206183 | JGI IMG/M metagenome (GOLD analysis project Ga0325414, IMG submission 206183) | Populus deltoides microbial communities from Bellville, Georgia, United States - Leaf-PdKOR-R3 | ecosystem: Host-associated > Plants > Phyllosphere > Phylloplane/Leaf | place: USA...
GCTTGTGAGTTTGAAAATTTAAACCGAGTTTATAAGGTTCACTCGGACTTGCTTGATTTTTTTCTTTTCTCAAGTTCAATTTTTTTTCCGATTTCATCCTCTGACACTCTTTTTATTTGTTTTCCATATGATTTATCTATGTTTTTAAAATAACAAGGATTGCCTCACTAAAGGAAATTTATTTATTTAAATTAAATTAAATTTATTGGACGGGTGTTGAGCTTCTTAGTTGAGCCAATGCATATAATTTAATGAGTTACGAGTTTGAGAGATTAACCTGAGTTTACGAGGTTCACCCAAGTTTACTTAGTTTTTTTCTTTCTTTTTAAGCTTTTTTTTTCCGGTTTCATTCACTAATATTTTGTTTTTTTAATTCACTTTCTATGATTTTGTTTTCATTTTGAAAATAACAAGAGTTAACTGAGATTTTTATTTTGGCCTTTGTTGAATCTATTTTTTAAAAAAAAAAATTTGTTTTTTAATTAAATTAAATTAATTGTGTGAGTGTAAGCAAGAGATGTTTATTTTATGGTGTTTTATTTTATTTACTTTTAAAATCAGTGCTCTTACAACACATGCAATTTCTTTTATTTACAAAATTCTTAGACTTTTTTACTCTTTTTAAAACGTTACTAACATATGATCATCTTTTTTTATATCGATAAAAAATTAATTCAACCTACATATCACGAATCATCTATCTAGCATTAAAGCTAAAACTTATCAAACAAATTATTAAAATTGATTAAATACTGATACCGGTTGAATCATTAGATTTAAAATTAGAAAATTATTTTTATCATATAGTGTAGCCTCTCTCAAAAACATTCTGCTTGGGACCAACATGATCCTAAAATGATTGGCTAAAGTTTTGTGTATGCATAGGAATTGAATGTTATTACAAAGAGCATGTCAGGAAATATAGGCAGAGACAAAGGCAACAGGGGACCATCCTCATTTGCTCCCCTGGTTACCAGGAATGCTGCCGCCTCCTCCATTCCTCCATCTTCTACTGCTTTTGGCCTAAAAAGTGTATGCGCCACTATCCCACAGTGGCTGCTGCTGCAATTATTACCCTCTCATTTATTTATTTAATCCTACTAAGCTTTCAACTAGGAGAGCCCAATTGAATCTTGGTCTTGGGACATGATGAGTGCGTAAGGCGGACCCTGTCGTGTCCGGCTACTGTGGCGAATCGTGTTTCTGTGGCAACATGTCTTAGGAGAGTGGCCACTGGCTCTAGTATGCTTATATATATATATATATATATATATATATATATATATATATATATATGCAGTATTTATTGTGGTCTTAGATTCTAGGCAGCTTTATGTATTGACATCAACACTGCCATCAAGAATGTTCAAGCATAAAAATATTCGGTGATGCAGCCGATGTTCAAGTAAAATAACTACTCTATTTCCCAGATTTCCTTTTGGGACTCCTGTTATTTTATTTCCCTAGTCCCCATGGTTTCACTTCTTTCTTTTTGTTCGTTCCTGTCTATGTTTTGCTATAGCTACAAATTTGAAAGTATAAGCTAAAAACCATCTTAAAATCTTGATTAAAAAATACTAAAATTTATATATATTATAATCATAAAAACCATTACAATATCGAACACACGAAAACTTCATTTGCTTGCGAGGTGCACTAGGCTCACCTGGCAAACAGACGCACACCAGATCATCACCATCAGGACACAGTTGGGAACTGCACTTTTTTATCAAATAGTAACGAGCTTGTCCGACTATCTTTTGTTTTGCGCATGTTTGTTGTTTTTTGTAATAGAGTAAGCGAGAGCTTCATGTCAGTTGCCCATGCGGGGACTAGAAGTTTAAGAACAAGCCCTGCGATTGTATAGGGTTTTTTCTGGACCCATTTATTCGCCATACTACAAAATAATAATGGGGCAATAATTCTGAAAAAAAATCAATTCCCCTTGTTTTGGATATGAAGCCTGAGAGCTGAGATTGGCACATGATTAGTTCCGATTGAGTAAAGAACACAACAAAAGTTGTTTTCTTTTGCGGTAAATAATATAATGAGAGATGTCTATGTCATAGCACGCTGTATCCAACCCAATGTGAAGAAAAGACTGGAATCAAGGTCCATAGATTACATGAGAGGGAAAATGCAGTCACATGCAGTATAGCAACGAAAACTCTTCTGCGCAATTTGCATTGAAGATTTACAAATAGTTGGTACCGAATAACTCTTTGAATGGTATGGTATTATCACACACGAAGTTAATGAAGTGCAACTTTTACAGAGGATAATCCTTCTTTGAGCTTACGGAAGTAAGATTTATACCTCTGTGCTAAACCAAACATGCCTAGAGTGCCCCCTGTGTGAAGCATCACCACTTGTGCACCCCCTTCCATTTCTTCCCTGCTAAGTTGTGTTGCCATTTCCCATGCAGCCAAAGTATACACAGGATCCACTAGAATACCAGTCTGCTGTGCAATTTGTTGGCATGTCTCTGTTTCTCCTTCCAAAACATTGCCAAATCTAACAGAGAGAAAGACACGTCTCAAGTTGTTAACCAAAACAAATAATTCCAATTAAAAGATATCCTGAATAGATCTTACACTGTATATGCCCATGACATCACAGATAAAGACTTAGTTCTCAGTCTCCTTGAAAAAACACTTCCCTTCGGGAACATTTATAACCCTTTTGCACTGATGTTAAACTAATAATTGTGAAGAAGGCTACACTGCATGCATGATCTCACAATTTATAAGTAGGTTACAATGAATAGCTGTGCAATTGTTACGGGCAACTCCTAAACAATGTTGCCAAATTACAGAATTAGTGAAACTAGCAGTAGAGACCATCAAGGAGGCTGGGTGATGTAGACACTGAAATGAATAATAAAAAAAAGGCTCATCTTTTCTTACTCATTGGTCCAATGATAATTACTCAGTAAATATTATACAACCCAAGTCAATTTGTTTTGAATAGCTGTGCATATATAATTGCTACTCAAATGAAAATTTCCTACACTGAAAAATCATGTCTTAAAGAACAACGTTCCGTGCTTCACAAAGGGTAAACACTTGGTTACATAGATTTTAAGGGCAACAAAAAAATGGAAACATTAAGTTTGAAAGAGCAAAAAAGGATAAGCACATTACGCACTTTCTCTGATGGCAGCGTGCGACCCAATGAACAACTCCATCTACTTCATTTAAGCAATGGTCAGTAAGATGAAAACCAAATCGTGTCCTGAAATCAGAAATTAATTTTTGCTCTTGTTGTCTGTATGCATCAATTGTATCAGCCAACATGACTGCAGTTACCTCCCATGGGAGCCTGAGAGGTCACCAAAATAGTTAAGAGTGTTGTGCATGGCCAAATAAAACTCAATCCCTGGGAGTGGTAGGTAACACAATCATTCAAATATTTAGTCAGGTCAATTGAAGGCTTTAATAGAAACTGGAACATACCCTAAACATTGGGCTCCAATTCCCAAACCGATGGCTGTTGTTCCAGTGCCAGCATCTACAACCAGCTTTATCTGTCTCTCTTTTCCAAGTAAATGTCTCTGGCACAGGTACTGCACTAGGCGAATGACACCTATAAGAAAGAATCACGTTAAATAAGCCATTGTTGGAAGCACTAGCAACTGCATCAACGACAAGTTCCAACTGATAATATAGAAATAATAAAAAATAGTGCATTCTTAATCAAAGGGAACCTATGGTCTCTTAAATCATTAAGCAAATAGATATTATGAACATTGTCAATCCTTGGTATACAGCCCAGAGCAGCAAAGAACAATCTAGAGACCATGATGATATTGGCAAAGTTTAATGCACAACTAAACCTTTCAAAGTCACGGCAATCCATAAGAACCATGAACATCTTTCTGGTGGTTCTCCTTGACCTTCATCAACAGCCAGACAGTTCAAAAGTGCATAAAATAGGCCTTAGGTAAAACACCTTGAGATTCTTTGAGACAAGCATGTCAATTAAACATTGTGCTTCATCTATTACAATATAAGAGCATTAATAGAGAGTAACTAAGAATCCTCAACATGATACCCAGATAAGAAGATCCCGTGAGCCTGGGTAGTAGTGCGTCATGGGCATGATTACCAAGGATCTAGATTTCCAACCTGTCTTTGTGCTTACTCCCTAAAAGCTAACAATTACCCACCAAGAGAAAAGGATTTCTCAGCAAGTATGCCTTCACATACATATACAGAAACAGGATTTCCACCTTACCTAGTAACGCTACAACATCCCCTGCTCCTTCATTGATGATTACGACCTTTCTTGGATGGTTCTCGGTGTTTCCATGAGCATCTATGTGCCCAGAGCTTGAAGTACTAGACTGGGCTGATAAAGATGACTCAAGGATGTCATTACAGCATAAAATATGGCCAGTGTTGCTGGCCACCAAATCAGCATGACTCTTCAGCATATTCATCCGATGGGCATAAATAGATCTAGGAACATAAGTGATATCTCCATATATTGTTGAAATTAGGTTATAACCCGTCAGAATTTCAGGCTGCTCTCCTCTCAGAAGCAAATGTGATTTTAGCCCTCTCTCAGCACATGAAACAGCTGTAAAATGCATATCTCACTAAGCCAAGCAAAATCTCATATTTACTTGTTAGAAATAGAAAATCCCATAAAACTCAGGCAAGTGTCTTAGAGTCACTACAGCAAGAGATTACCTACCAACAGCTGCTGCGTGCGCACTTTGACAGCCTCCACATGTAACCTAGAAAAATGTCCCAGTTGAAAGTTATTTGGTCTTCAAAGTCCCTAAAATTGAAGAGAGAATGGCTTGGTGAAGTCTACTGCATGCCATAATTCCCTAAAAACTACAGTGGGTGTTTACGTGCATGATCTGAGATCCCTTGAGGTTGAATCTAACAAGGACAAGCCAATTATTGACATGACTAAAATGCAAAACCAGAAACCAGCTGCTCCAGAAAAATGCAAAACTACGCACATAATTCACAATAAAGGGGAGAAACCCAATTTCTAAAGCCAACAAAGAGAAGCCCTGCATGATAACATATAATCGCTATCCTATATCCTTAAGGAATGCAAGCTTACCACATCAGTCACAGAATAATCTACAAGGAGGGGGAGCAACGCATCTAGTTTTCTGGCTTTATTACCATTGACCAACGGATGCAACAAATCATCCCTTACAACATAGAAGAAAGGATCTTCACTGCCTTTCTCCATCAAGTCATCACCAAAATATGGTTTGGTATTGTTCAAAAAGGATAATTTACCAGATGGTCCATCCCTATTTCGTCCTTGCGATAAAGAAAGCTTTATTTGGTGAATTTCAGTATCTGGGATATGTAACATCCATCTTCTATTAAGCACCTTTGACATTAACTCTTCATCGCTCAGTTTAACTTTAGGAAGACCCTGGAAATGAATGGAAAAAACATAATCTTTATATGATTAACACACCTCTCAACGGCTTACTTTAGCAAAGGAAAAGAAACAAAAAAGCAACAACAGCCCTTGCCCAGAAAAGAAACCTTAGGCTTTAACCAATAAATTTACTGGAGTTTGTTTTGCATTCTTTCTAGAAAAAAAAACACATGGAAGTAGAGCATACAGTTCCCGATTATTCCCTCTTCCCTTCTTCTTCTTCCCAACCCATAAAAAATTATACCGTAAGAGAAAATCTAAGCAACAATGTAAAGTCTTTACTCACTAATCACTTGGGCTGGCTATAACATTTACAGTTCATGAAAAAAAAAAAGAAATCTTCAACGAGGGAAAGAGAAAAGGAACCTGAGAATGACTTGAAAACTGAGCCGAGCAGAGCCCGGTTTTCATGGCCTTGATTGTTCTTATACTGCTTAAACCTTGTAGTTTCATTGCAGTGGCTGCCTGCCTGCCTCCAACTCTCAGTCTCTTTACACTCTACTTTCGCAGTCCTCCCTCAAGAAGAGAAGACAGGAATCGAAACTAATTTTCTGGCTTATGTTATGCCGTCGGGCCTTGCCTATCTGCGGGCTTCAGTCGAATAAATAATATACAAGTCCCTAAAGTTTTAAAATACTAATTACTCACTCCTCCAGGTTTCAGACTAACTTTATTATTTCTGATATTAAATGGACTAATCAATTGATTCCAAAAACCAATAGGGACTAAGTTATAATTAACTCAGTTTCAGTCAAAAGGAGAGGTTAAAAATACCGCCAAGATACGATGTCGTAAGATGCATCGGCTCGAAAGCGTAGCTGTACATAACGATAAAATTAAGCAGACCCTGGGGTTTTAGCAGGGGTTTTCTTTCTCAATCTTAAAAATGTCGACGGCGGATTCCTTGTCGGCTTCTGGACGGAGCTCGGAGAAGCTGAGCCTTCCATCTCTCCAATCCAAAATGAAAATGGACCCAGAAGGTTACGAAAAGGATCTGGTCTGGTTCACAGCCAATTCAAGTTGGCTTTGGAGCCTTTTCAACAGCAAGCAGCTCTCAATTTCTCCACAGCCTCCGGTATCTGCGCTGACCCCGCCACTGCCAAGCATCTCAATGACCGCGCCACGTTTTTGGCTCACGTTATACCCTTTTACCCGAAGCAACTCGCTGAGTTTCTCAAATCGTCTGCTCGGACTCTGCCTTCAGGTCTTCGGTATCATGATACTCAAGCGCTTATTCTACTGATTAACCGAAGGGCATACCCAACACCATTGTTACAAGTACTTGCAAATGTTTGAGTAAAGATAACACATGCGAAAGCCAATGGTTTAAATTAGTTAATAGCACAAGAAGTTCAACCATGACAAAACCCTCGTCACTGATCAGTTCAATCCTCAATTTCCCAGCGAAGGATTTCTTGTGGAAGTTCTTAGGCTCCGCATAAACTTGTATAGCAGGAGCTGCCTCCTACGGAGCAATTTTACAAGGTGCTACTTTGGACATTCTAGAAGTTCATTGTCAGGCATCTCAAGTAATATAACAATAGTCAGGTTGAATTTATGTCTGACACATTACTTATCTCTAAACAGGCTGTTCTATCATACAAGCCCAGTCAAAACATTCTCTCTTTACTTTTTTGAATTGCCCATTAATTTGTGATTATTATTTTCTAATTTTGTGAATTTGATTGACATAATGTGTTTGTAGATGGTTGATATTAGTGAAAACACTAGCGTTATAAATGGAGCTTCAAACACTGGGAAATAGGACATTGAGGAAATTGGCTTTTACTCATGTTGTTCATAGCATTAGGAGGATGAATAAGCAGCATAAAAATGAGGATAACAATCGGGTCCTTCAAAATATCCTCTTTTCCATGCTGCAGGTTTGTAATTTTTTGCAGCCTGGACTATGATTTATCTTTGTGCTTTCGAAGGTTTGGACTGGTTGTTTTTTTTTAAAAAAAAAAAAATGCTCACGTAGCAAGATGATGAAGCATGAGCGAACAGAGCGCTTATTACACTATGTGAACTTCACTGAAGGAAGGTGCGGTTTGATAATAGAACAGCATAATCAATTTGTATGGCATGTTTGATTCATCATCAAGGTCAGCTTTCTTTTTTTTTTTTTTTGGGGGGGGGGGGTTTCTGCTTTCCAGTTTTTGAAATTTGATTGCATCTGTCAGAATCATGATCGCTGCTGTCATTTCTCCTTGATTATGAGAAGATTGAAGATGATGATAGTGATGCTTCAAGTGGCGAAGATGATCCAAATCCTCAAACTGCTCAAGTTGTCATTAATGAAGAGTATGTATAAGGTCAGATACCCTATATTTTGTTTTTGGCGAAATTCTAGAGGCAGCCACTCGACAGTGACTAGCAACCTGTGCTATCATAATAGTCCTTATGGCTGGTAACTTATTGCTAACTCGTTAAACATTTAGCTTGCCTAGAAGAAAATAGAAGAAAAAACAGAGCCACCAACATGAACATGAATCGCAAGGTAACCTGTTATGAACAACGTCCACGTGGATAAGAAGTTGGCTAAAAAGAAATGTATCAGAGATGTGGGTGATGTGGCTGCTAAAGACTAAGGAGTTGTGGCTGCTAAAAATACTGGAAGTTGAAGCTAGGATGGCTAGTATTGCATTATGCTCCAGCTGGCAGATTTCATGCATATCTCATTTTATTTAATTGTTATTTCTATTTTTATGCTAATGGTTTCGATAGTGCAATAATGGTGCAATTTTTTAGGAGTTGGTTATTGAACAAGTTGTGTAAATTGTAAGCAGAGACATTGAGTAATGGAGAAGAAATTTGAATCTTATTTGCATTGAGATCATTGGGTTCTCTCTTAAACGAGCCCTTCACATATTTTCAAAATAGGTCATAAAGAAAGAAAGTCGGGTAAACACCATTCTTTACAGGTGGATTTTATGGTCAATCGCCCTGTAACTCGATCGCAATCTTGGGACCATAACAAATTGGTATCAGAGCAGGAAGTTATGGGTGATTCTTCAAACAATCTACAGGTTCAATTTGAGACCTTCATGAAGATGTCTCAGGAGAACCGCCAACACGATCGAACAGAAAGGGAGCATCTCTCTGCTCGCATTGAATAACTTTCTCGGGATTTAGCGGCTACCAGGTTAGTGGCTCAACATGGAGATAATGGAAGTGTGAATCGAGGACCACGAGGACATCCTCAGGCGGGTAATCGTTTGGAGGGGCGTGTACAACTACCCAAATACAGCAGGCTGGAATTTCCTTTTTATGATGGAAAAATTGACCCCCTTGCGTGGCTGAGTCGTTGTGATCATTTCTTCCGCCACCAGCATATTCCAGAGGAAGAAAAGGTAGAAATTGCTTCGTATCACTTAGATGAGGATGCGCAAGTTTGGTTCCTCAAATTGGATAGGGATCGTCCTGGAATCTCTTGGGAAGAATTTAAACGACAATGCCATCTTCGTTTTGGTCCATCCATTCAAAGCAATAAACTGGGGGAACTTTCCAAGCTAAGACAAGGCGGCACCGTGGAGGAATTTCAACGTAAGTTTGAGCAATTGGCAGCCCGAGCAGGTCCTCTCACAACAGAACAAGAAGTGGAGATTTTCATCAGTGGGTTACTGGAATACATCGCAATTAAGGTAAAATTGCACAGACCCAGAGATTTAATTAGTGCCATGAGTCTCGCACGTTTATATGAGAGACGAAGTGGAGCCAAGCGGTTCATACCGTCCGCCTATAAACCATCATCAAATACATCATCCGGTTCTTCCAACCAAAAAACTTTCAAACAACTTAGTCGGCATGAGATGGATGAAAGACAAGCCAAAGGTTTATGCTTCAACTGTGATGAGGTTTACAATCGGGGACATCAATGCAAGCGCTTATTCTGGCTTGATGGGGTGGATAAATCCGTCCAGGAAGATAACGAGGACCATGAATTTGAAGAAGATATTCCACCAGAAATATCTTTGCATACCATCATGGGCGAGAATTCTGGAGGCAAAACGATGAGAATTCAGGGCATCATTGGACATCATCACTTACTGATTTTAATTGATTCAGGAAGTACTCATAGCTTCCTGAGCTCTCGGTGGGTGACAAAACTAGGACTGACGTGTGAACCAATGAAGGGATTGCAGGTTGTGGTTGCCAATGGCAGCAAAATCAGAAGTCCAGGTCAGTGTCCGAATGTTCTTGTTATGATGGGAAATCAATTAATTCATATTGACTTCTATATTTTAAAGTTAAATGGGGTTGATGCTGTTTTGGGAGTGAATTGGCTACAGACATTGGGTCCCATCCTATGGGATTTCAAAGCCAAATCCATGGTTTTTAAACAAAATGGCAGAGTTATGGAACTACAAGGAACTGATAGCCCACATTCTACTCCAACTGTACAACTTCAAGCTGCAAACATGGAGTCACCTTTCGATACAGATCTTGACAATCTTTTGACTGAATTTGATGCTATATTTCAAGAACCACGGGGCCTTCCACTCGCAAGATCCTATGATCATCGCATCAATTTGGAGCCAGGAACACATCTTGTCATGGTACGTCCATACAGATATCCTCATGCACAGAAAGATGAAATTGAAAGGCAGTGCAAAGATATGTTAGAACGGGGTATCATCAAGCCTAGTCAATCTCCTTATTCCTCACCAGTCCTTTTGGTCACTAAAGCCGATAACACATGGCGATTCTGCGTCGATTACAGAGCCCTGAATTCTAAGACCATCAAAGATAAATTCCCTATACCGGTGATTGATGAATTATTGGAGGAATTACACGGTGCAAAATATTTCACAAAATTGGATTTGCGCTCAGGGTATCATCAAATCAGAATGTATCCGAAAGACATAGAAAAGACAGTGTTTCGCACTCATCACGACCACTTTGATTTCTTGGTGATGCCTTTCGGCCTGACCAATGCCCCTAGCACATTCCAAGCTTTGATGAATGAGGTATTCCAGCTACACCTATGTAAGTTCATACTGGTGTTTTTTGATGATATTCTTGTCTATAGTCACTCCTGGACAGATCATTTAGCACACTTGCGGCTTGTCTTTGATATCCTGGCTATTCATCAATTATTTCTCAAGCGTTCCAAGTGCTGCATTGCTCAACGCCAAGTATCCTATCTCGGCCATATTATCTCAGGAGAAGGGGTTGCTGTAGACAATAGTAAAATTGCAGCGATGATTGACTGGCCAAAACCGACCACTGTAAAAGGCTTACGAGGTTTTTTGGGCCTCACCGGCTATTATCGGAAATTTGTTCAAAATTATGGCAATATTACAGGTCCCCTTACAGCTATGTTACGCAGAGATTCATTCACCTGGACAGATGAGGCGACTTAAGCATTTGAACATTTAAAAATTGCTATGACCAGCACTCCTGTATTGGCACTTCCAGACTTCACCACCCTGTTCATTTTAGAATGTGATGCCTTTGATACAGGAATGGGGGCTGTGTTACAACAGAATGGGTAGCCAATTGTATACTTCAATAGACCCCTGGCGAGTCGTTATAAAAGTCTTCCTGTTTATGAAAAAGAGCTCATTGGTTTAGCTAAGGCGGTTTGTCATTGGAGAGCTTATTTGTGGGGACGTCACTTTCTCATCCGGACAGATCATTACAGTCTCAAATTTTTACTGGACCAACGCATCATCACTTCACCCCAGCAACATTGGTTAAGTAAACTCATGGGTTTTGATTTTGCCGTAGAATATCGTGCAGGTAAACATAATACAGTGGCTGATGCTTTATCTCGTTGCTTGGAAGACCAACCAAGTCTTACTTCAATTTCCATGCTGCTCCTGTCTCTTTTCAATTTGATTCGCTTGGAGATTCAGAAATCCGATCAGTTGCAGTTGTTGCTAAGTAATATCCAAAAAGGAGAGGCGGTGGGATCGTGGGAATACAAGGATGGTCTGATTTGTTATGGTCCCAAGATTGCGATCGAGTTACAGGGCGATTGACCGTAAAATCCACCTGTAAAGAATGGTGTTTACCCGATTTTCTTCCCTTATGACCTATTTTGAAAATATGTGAAGGGCTCGTTTAAGATAGAACCCAATGATTTCAATGCAAATAAGATTCAAATTTCTTCTCCATTACTCAATGTCTCAGCTTACAATTTACACAACTTGTTCAATAACCAACTCCTAAAAAATTGCACCACTATTGCACTATCAAAACCATTAGCATAAAAATAAAAATAACAATTAAATAAAATGAAATATGCATGAAATCTGCCAGCTGGAGCATAATGCAATACTGGCCATCCTAGCTTCAACTTCCAGTATTTTTAGCAGCCACAACTCTTAGTCTTTAGCAGCCACATCACCCACATCTCTGATACATTTCCCTTTATCCAACTTCTTATCCCCGTGGACGTTGTTCATAACATAACCCATCATCACTTTGGTCCTCGTACTCAATCTCTCCATCCACCCCAAAAAAACAGCACAACGGTATACGCAGAAGCCTAACATCACATGAAACCAAACACCCAAATCAGCCTTAACTTGTGTTTTCAAGTTCCAATTTATATGGTCAATGGTATATTACCCAACCTCACCCCTTTCTTGTTGGCAGAATTGGCATTGATGCACTGAAGGAGATGTTATGATTAATCGATTAAAGATTGAAAAATCATGGTTAGTTTACCATATTTTGTTGTTTTTTGTTCAAAATTCCAGGCATGCCATAAAGGTACAGTAGCTAGTAAGAAGAAAAAGAAAGCAACACTGCACTGTGTCATATGTAGCATGAAAAGGCAGCAAAGATAGTCATTGGAAAACAGCAATTCGAATTGTTATTCACTATTCAACCATCTCAAAGATGCACAGGTTTTTTCTCTTTGCCTATAATTTTAGTCGGTGTAGTTCCACAGAAATTCTGAACATCTGTATGTGGGATAAACAGATTTTAGAATTCCATTTTGCTTTCAGGGGTTTGCTGAGAAGTTATTTTGTCGCCTTCAGACTTCCAATGAATGTTTTGAGGTGATTATGAGATCTTGGCTTTGGAAGAGTTTGTGGTGTGCCCATTAGCATATGCACTTGCTTTTTTTCCCGACATGTTTTACAAATGGTTTTTGAGCTTATGTATCATATGTTGGGTATCACATATAATTATGCACGCGTGTCTGTGTCTACCTTATTTTGTCCATGTATACCTTATTTTGAGTTCTGAAAAATAACTGGGAAGTAGGTTCATGGACAATGAGCAACAAGAATGAAGAAAATGTTGGAACACAAGGGGTTAATTTGAGATTCCTTTTTTCCCAAAATGCTGCACTGGCTTGTATACTTTTCAGTTAAAATGAACATTTTTTATTGACGTCAATTTCTGTGTAAACTTCAGGTCCAGGAACCTACTTCCCAGTTATTTTATTGGATTTTATCCTTTTCTTCTTTCTTCGGAAATATATTAAGGTGTGGTGCTAGAATGAATGGAATTTATGCTGTGGCAGCAGAAAGATGGCCATGGCCTTTCTTACTTTTCCATTTTGATTGATTGAATTTAATGCTTTGATCGTAGTTTTCTCCCCTGCAAACTTACTCTGTCGGTCTTCATCTTCTTCTGCTAACTTCTGTATGATTCTCGGGCTCTCTTCCCTGCTCACTGTTTTGTTGTATCAGGTGCCTCCTGAGTCTTTTGCTTTTCTCCTTCCATTCCAGGTCAAAACCTTCGGTAGGTTGGGTTTCGATGAGCAGATCTATCTTTTGAACTTCATTTTCTTTCTGTCTGCCGGTGTCGTGGAGCCAGTCTATGATGTTCCAAGTGGATAAATCCAGTGTCTTTGATTCGGCTAAGGGGCCAGTGCCTTGAGTGATTTCAGCCCGTTGAAGGAGATCGAGGAACACATCGAGGAGTGTTCGGGCTCCCTATTCAAGAGCATTTGGCTTCAGAATACTTTTTTTTTCTTCTTAAAGAAAAAAAAAAGGCAATTACCGACAAAGAAAACAACTGGATTGATCCTGTAAAGGTAGCATAACTGTCACTAAATCAGTCTGATCTGTCTAAACAGTGCTTGTTGCGGCGAGGAGATATAAGCTGGTCCATCTATCTTGGAGTTGGGATCACATTCGAGTAGTAAAGTCAGAATGTAAGAAATTAATGCAGTCAAGCAGGATTCGGAACAGGCAAGGTTCGAAGCGACTCAAAGGATTGGCAATGTAGCTCAGTCTTGTCGTGGAGTTGCACTGTGAAACTGAATCTCCATCTGGTATGGAAAGGAGGCATTCAAATGAAGTAGCAAGGAGAGCTTCTGAAAATATAGAGTTGAGCCACTGTTCAAACAAATAGTAAATCAGTTTGTA
>Ga0325414_1005156_pt1 | contig 13749 bp, 8 predicted proteins | sample PopdelMetagenome_8_FD_206183 | JGI IMG/M metagenome (GOLD analysis project Ga0325414, IMG submission 206183) | Populus deltoides microbial communities from Bellville, Georgia, United States - Leaf-PdKOR-R3 | ecosystem: Host-associated > Plants > Phyllosphere > Phylloplane/Leaf | place: USA...
TTATTTATACAAATATAACAGGAAGCAAAAATTTAAAATAAGGTATAGTAATCTCTTTAAAGTATTATAAAATTAAAAAACAATTAAAAAGATTAATTACTATTTTAAAAAGATAGAATAAATAATTCTAAAAAATAAGATAGAGCATATTAATTAAGATTTAAATAAAAAATAAATGCAAAGTAAAAAAAAATGAGATAGAGGGTATTAAGTAAAATTAATCAATTTATATATAAAAAAAATAAAAACAAAAAGGCAAAGCATTGATTGGACAAGGTTGTGCACCCAGCTAAGGATCCAAAAACTCAAGCCTGTGCACGAATTTTTTTTTTTCTTTTGAAGGAGCGTCTTCTATTCCATTTTTTTTTTTTTTATAAATGAAGGCAAATAACCTATCATCATATCCGCTATTTTCCTGTCACCTATGTTAACCAAAAAAACTATGCTCCAAGTTTTGAAAGTCTTGAAAAATTATTTTTCAACTTGTTTTTATTAAAAAATATCTTCAAAAAAAATATATCATATAACCCCTATCAAATACATTTTCAACCCTAAAACAACCTTTTATCTCTCTAAAAAATTAAAATTTAAATGAATCTAAAAATATATAAATACCGATCTTTTTTTTTTCCGACAAGATTAGGGGACAACATTACATGATGTCAAACTCTACTTGAAAAGACTAATTCATTAAAGCTAACCTTTTTGGTGGCCAAAATATTATCATTCGAGAACCTTCCATCTCCTTAATATTTTTTGATGATTTTTTCTCTTTTCTCAATATTAAAAATAAATTTTGGGATTGAAATATAAAATGCAAAAATAAAAAAGACCAAACAATAGATAAATTGAAACTTTAGACAACAAATTGAAGTTTTCCATGCCAATATCCAAATGGGTTTTTTTTTTTGTTAAATTTGATCTTACTTCTTCTAATTTCTTTTTTTAACCACATATAAAATTTTATTTCACAAAATCAATCTTTAATTCATAATTAAAATATTCTTTGATATGTTTTTATATGCGAGAGAATGTGTAATGAATCAAAACAAGAACAGTGGGTTTTTATTGAATTTTCAATGTTCAAATTACAATAAAGATAAATTTGAACAAAATTAAAAAGAACAAATCTTTAAATAAACAATTGAAAGAACAATCCTAATCTAAATTTATAGCAAGATTGGAGGTAGCCCGGGCCTTCTGCGTGATGAGATTTGTTTCAAAGCATTTTCCTACCTCTACTGCCAATCATCCCCTTCATGTTTATTAGTAAATTTTAACAGTTTGAATTTTAAATGAAGATTTTGTGATGAAGTGTTGTGATCCTGGACTGATATGAATTTTGACTCATTCTCTATTTTCAAAACATTTTCGTTCTCTTTTTAATATTAACCCTTTTTTATGGTGTTACATCGTATTGCTGAAGAGAAATATCTTGATCCACGTGCCAACCTCTATTGAAAAAAACAATTACAGTCATCCACGTAAGTCTCTCCTCCCTAAGTCAGACATCCATCATCCATTTGCTAACCCATTAATCTCTTCTAACATGTTCTGCGTTTCTTTTCAACCATTTAACTTCTACTTCTCAGTTCTAGAGGTTATCTTTATTTTCAGAGAAAAACTCAGAGATAAATATAGTTTTGACTTCCAGGAACACCATAACCTCATCCCCTTTAGAAAACTTTGCCCTTAAAGTGAGGGAAAGTGTTTTTGAGACACGACATACCAACTCATTCTACATCTTTTTTTTCTTGCCCTTCTCATCGAACCAAAACCTCCTCTGAGGACTTGCTTCTTGAAATCTGGGTTATGCAATCTAAAATTTATGAGGGTTCTTTCTTGTTCTTCTCCTTCCATTCAAAGGCTGAAAGCTTTGGATCTGGAATTTGGCCTTTATTGACTCGCTTCTTGAGGAGAGAGACATGGAAAGTGTTATGGATCTTAGATTCCTCAAGTAAATCCACTTGATAAGCAACACCCCCTACCTTTGCTTTTATTTTAAAAGGTCTATAGTACTTAAATGCTAATTTTTGTGTTCTTTTTTTGTTGTATACTAAACTATCAAAATGGATGGAGCTTTAGGTAAACTCTCTCTCCAACTTCTAACTTTAGCTCTTTTCTCCTGTTATTTACAAATGCCTTTTTTCTATCTTGTGCCATTTTAAAGTTTTATTGAACTGTTTTTATTATTTCTTGTTTTAACTGAAATTATGAATCTACTACTTGGTTATATGTTGTGTCTGAGATGTAGTTAATAATATACGGGGATGGGTAGTCATAGGTTGCTTCATATGGGGTAGACTTAATTAAAGTATGGAAACTCGAATTGTAGTGTTGTTCTGTCATGGTCAACCAGTTTGACCAGTCCTTCAGGTTGTCCCTAGCGTAGCATCTCAGATAACCCTCTAGGTTTTTATTAGTAGTCTCAGTCTATCCATCAGTCTGAGAATGGTAAATAGATGATAAATGTAGTTTAACCCTTTGAACCTTGAATAATTCTCCCTAAAATTTACTTGTAAAAGTTGGGTCTTTATCAGTCACTATGTCTTCAGGTAACCTATAGAGCTTCATGACATGCTATGAGAATACTTAGTGACTTTAGCAACATTATAAGGATGAGATAATATAATAAAATAGGCATATTTGGTATACCTATCAACCATAAATAGTATAACAGAATAGTGGTTAGACTTAGGCACTCCTTCATTGAAGTTCATAAATATAGAGGACCTTGACTTATTAGGTATAGGCAGGGGCTGTAGAAGCCCAGATGTCCTTATGTCTTAACATTTAGCTTTCTGAAAAACATCACATCATTTGATATAGGCATGTATTTCTAATTCCATTCCAACCGAGAAGAAGTCTCCTCTAACCCTCTTTAGTATCCTCTCATAGTCTGAATGTCCTGATACTGGGTTATCATCAACATAGTTCTTAATAGTCTCTTCAATATGATAAGTTTTGCTTAGGTAAATCCTATCCTTATAATATATAACACCCCTTCCCCTCTTAAATTGATATTTAAATGCATATTTTCTGCTTTTTCTAATTGATGCACTGTCTCTTAGACCTCTGGGTTAAACTTATAGCTATCTCTCAACTAATCTACCCAGTTAACTGAAAGTTTAGGAACAGCCCATAACATACCTTCTTCTAAATTATCAATGTTTTTTTATAGGGCATCTACTCATAAATCTACCATAAAATCATAACTAATTAGTTTAGATAGCCACTTTTATTGTGTTTGGGTTCCAATCCTTTGTTTCAGTAGGTGCTTCAAGCTTTGCTGATCTGTTTTAACCTTGAAAGCCTGCCCTAAAAACTATGGTCTCCATTTCTAAATTACTGAGACTAAAACTAGAAACTCCTTTTTGTATGTGGATAGAAGTAACTCATTACCCTTAAAACCCTTGCTGAAATAGGAAATTAGTCTTCCTCCTTGCATTAATGTTGCTCTAATGCTTGTACCTAAAGTGTCACATTCCATTATAAGCGTCTAATTAAAATCTAAGAGTGCTGGGACTATAGGGTAATCATTGTTTCTTTTAGTTTTTCAAAGGCCTAGTTTGCTTCTGATACTACTTAAAATCTCATTTCTTCAAAAGCATAGTTAGTGGGCATGTTATGGCCCTAGAATCCTTAATAAATCTTCGGTAATAACTTGTTAGGCCTAAAAAAACCCTTCAGCGACTTCAAGGTTCCTGGTTTGAGCCACTTAACCATAGACTCCACCTTTAATGGCTCGATCTAAATGCCTTTCCTTGATATAATATGGCCAAGGTGTTTTAATTCTTTACAAGTAAACCAACATTTAGACCTTTTGGAATAGATTTTATGTTGCATTAGTGTTTCCAATACCAAGCTTATGTGATTAGTATGCTTATCTTCACTTTGGCCATAAACCAATATGTCGTAAAAAACCATTAAAATTTTCTTAAGGTAGGGCCGAAAAACTTCATTCATTAATCCTTGAAATATTGAGGGGGCATTGGTAAGCCTAAATGACATTACAAAAAACTCATAATGCCCTTTATGAGTTCTGAAAGCAGTTTTGCAAATATCTTTCTCTTTCATCCTAATATGATGGAAACTAGATCGTGGTCCAATTTGGAAAAAACCTGGAAACCAAAGAGCTCATCTAAAAATTCTTCTACCACCGAAATTGGATATTTTTCTTTTATTGTTTTCTTATTGAGAGCCCAATAGTCAACACGCATTCACTTTGAGCCATCTGTCTTCCTAACTAATAAGCCTAGTGATGAAAAAGGTCTTTGATTGGGTCTTATCGTGCCCAATTCAAGTAATTCCTTGACCAGCTTTTTAATTTTTGTCTTTTAATAATAAAAGTACCTCTAAGGCCTTACATTGATAGGATAAGTTCCCTCCCTCAACATAGTTGAATGGTTGTGAGATCTGTTAGGATGTAGGCTCTTAGGTTCCTCAAAAACCTCTTTGAATTCATAAAGTCCTCTACTTCTCTAGAAACCAAAGCTTGAACATTCTCCATTTCTTAAACCTGTGGAATCAATCTCAAACCACTATGTGCAGTTCCTATAAAAATATTAGCACGCAATCCACTTTTGATTACTGGATCTATATCCCTTTAATTTGGATCTTTTGGCTATTATTTTGGATATCCATAGTTAAAGCAGTGAAGTCCCATAAAATCAGCCTAAATGTCTTGAGCCATTGGATCACTAAAACTATATCACAACCCCTTAATTGAAGGGTATGGGCTTGTATAATAGATTGGGCCTATTGAGTGGAAATCATGATATTTAAACAACTACCTTTCCTCCAAACTTTTGTACCATCTACAATATTCACTCTAATTAGTCTATTTCTTAAAACTCCTATCCTAACTCTCTTTGCTACCCTTGGATGCAAGAAATTGGGTATTCTTCATGTGTCAATTAATGCAACAAAAATCTAACCATTTATCTTAACTTCTACCTTATAGTTTTAGGTTTTGGACTCCTTATAATTGCATGAAGCGAAATTCCTACCTCTTATGTATACCCTTCTTTAAGATCTCCCAAGTTGATAAGATCTCTAGGGAAGTTAGAGAATCCTTCCTCATTTTCATCTTCAACTTCTTCAATCAATTAAATCTTCGATCCATCATACTAGTAGTTTAAAGCCCAATCCTCATTACACTTAAAACAAAGCCTTTTATCCCTCTTCTCTTTAATTTGGGTCGAGGTGAGTTTGTGAAGTGGTATTGAAGATTTAACATCCATACTAGGCTGAGACTAAGATTGATTCCTCGTTTGAGTCCCTGTTGGGTTGGGTCTCTAAGCACTCCTTATAATAGCTAATTTTTCTTCTTGTATTTTGGCCAACCCATAAGCAGTCACCGGATTATAAGGATTTAGTGTCTTAAACTCGTACTTGATCTCATCTTTTAACCCTCCTAAAAAACAACTAAGTCATGTGAATCAAAGAGTCCTTTGACCTGATTTGAAAGGACTTCAAACGAGGTCTTGTAGGCTTCAACTGATGTCTTCAATCTTAAATTGATGAGGGACTCCGTAGGGTATGATGAAATTCCAAATTGGATCTGGAGAGCTGTTATAAAAGTTTCCCAACTTGTAACGACTCATGTCTCCTTCAATTTTCAATACCATGAGATCAATTTCCTTTCCATATGAAAATTGGCTATAAATAACCTATAAGGTAGTGCTGTATTGTGGAAATTAAAAAAATTAGTTTGCCTTGCAGACCTAACCAATCGGGTCTTTACCATTGAATCATGGAAATTTCAATCAAATAGATATAGGTTGAATTAGCCGGTGCTCTTTATATGAGACCACCTTATATCCCTTATAACCATTGACAAATCTCGTGGGGGAAGTAGGCAATGAATTCATTGACCATTTTCCTAGAGCCTTAAATAGTTGGTCCATCTTAGTTGACATGATTCTCGGTTATTGAACTATATCTTCCAAAACATGTTATTGATTCTATTGATTTTGTTGTTGAGCGTATTGTTGTTACTTCATTCCTGCTACTATTTCTATCAACTAAGAAACTCTAGTGTCTTTTGTCATTTTTTTTTTAAGGAACGTCACTCTGATACCAAGTTGTAATGAACCAAAACAGGAACAATGGGTTTTTTTTTTAATTTTCAAGGTTCAAATTACGATAAGGATAAATTTAAATGAAATTAAAAAGAACAAAGCTTTAAATAACCAATTGGAAGAATAATCCTAATTTAAATTTTTGGGCAAATTCTGTTGGGTTCTTTTATTGACTAAGTTCAGTTTGATTTAGTCTCTTAGATGTTGCTGTTTTGGTTAATAATGTCCTAATTTTTAGGACCTCAGTTTAGATTTGATTCTTTTGTAACCAATTGACCACGTCTTTAGTGGTTCTGTTATTTTCTGTATTCCTGTTGTGTAAAGGTTGATATAAAGCCTTAGTTCTTCAACTGCAATTATATGCCTTTTGCTTTTAACATTCATTTGTGTAGTTATGAGCTGACAAAAATAACAATTGGTATCAGAGCCTCAACACATAGGGGCCTGATTGAGAGTTTTGGAATTACAATTTCTAACAAGAGAGAAAGAGTGAAACACCTGGTAAGTAAAACACTTAGTGAGGATTACACCAAATTGAGATAGGAATGAAAAGTCTGAGATGGCTACAGATAAATATGTTCAAGCAGCCATTCCTCAGTTTGATGGTCACTATGACCACTGGGCTATGCACATGGAGAACCTTCTTCATTCAAAAGAGTACTGGGATTTGATAGAAACAGAAGTTTTCTCAGTAGCAGAAGATAGAGTTGTGCTAACCGAGGCACAAAAACAACTCCAAATCAAAGATTTAAAGGTGAAGAACTATCTGTTTCAGGCCGTTGATCGCACTATCATGGAGATTATCCTTGATAAAGGAAGTGCTAAGAGTATATGGGACTTTATAAGGCAGAAATATCAGGGATCAACACGAGTCAAAAGAGCTCAATTGCAAGCTTTAAGAAGAGAATTTGAGGTGCTGCAGATGAAGAAAGGAGAGAAAGTGGATGAGTACTTTGCTCGGACATTGACTATTGTGAATAAGATGAAAGTTCATGGTGAGACGATGGAGTGGGTCATGATCATTGAGAAAATTTTGAGATCAATGACTTCCAGATTTGACTATGTGGTATGTTCAGTAGAGGAGTCTAACGATTTGAGCCAACTTACCATAGATGAACTTCAAAGCAGCTTACTTGTTCATGAACAAAGAATGAACCGTCATATTCAAAATGATGAACAAGCTCTGAATGTTTCATATGAAGGAGGAAGAAGTAGAGGTGGTCGAAGTGCATCTCGAGGTCGTGGAAAAGGTAAAGGTAGACATGGATTTAACAAAGCACTTGTGGAGTGCTACAAGTGTCACAAGCTAGGACACTTTCAATATGAATGTCCTAGTTAGGAAAAAGGAGCTCATTATGCTGAAATAAATGCAGAAGAAGAAATGTTGTTGATGGCTCAAACAGATTTTAACAACTCTAAAGAAACAATGTGGTTTCTTGACTCGGGCTGTAGCAATCATATGATGGGTGATAGGCAGTGGTTCTTCATCTAGATGAGTCTTTTTGGCAGGTTGTGAAGCTTGGCAATGACACCAAAATGGCTGTAATGGGGAAAGAAAACATCAAGCTTCAAGTTAATGGCACAAATCAGATGATTACTGATGTATTTTACTTACCTGAGCTCAAAAATAATCTTTTTAGTATTGGTCAGCTACAAGAACGCAATCTGGCTATTCTAATGCAACATAGAGATTGCAAAATTTATCATCATGAACGAGGGTTGATTATGAGTACTCAAATGTCTGCTAATCGGATGTTTATCCTCTGGTTGAAAGAGAAACACAGGTGCAAGCTCAGGTCTTTATTCCTACATGCTTCAAGACCACATCTGAAGGTCTAACTGATTTGTGGCATCGTAAATATGGGCATTTACATTTCAAGGGCTTGAGTACCTTGTTTTGTAAGAAAATGGTGAAGGGCATGCCTCATCTCAGTGAGTCCTCTGATGTTTGCACAGTATGTATGACAGGAAAACAACATCGAGAAACCATTCCTAGAAAAAATATATGGAGAGCTACACAGAAGTTGCAACTCATACATGCCGATATCTGTGGTCCCATTACACCTGAATCAAATAGCCATAAGAGATACATACTCACATTTACAGGTGATTACAGCAGAAAGTTATGGACCTTTTTTTTTTAATCTCAAATCAGAAACACTTGTCATGTTCAAAAAATTCAAAAGTCTAGTAGAAAAAGAATATGCAAATGTTATATGTTGTCTCCAAACTGATCGAGGTGGGGAGTTTACCTCGTTTGATTTTAATGAGTATTGCAACTCTAATGGTATTGTTAGACAACTTGCAGCAGCCTATACCCCATAGCAAAATGGGGTTGCAGAGCGAAAGAACCGGACAATTATGAATATGGTATGTTGTATGTTGACAAAGAAGCTTGTATCGAAAGAATTTTGGTCAGAAGCTGTCAATTGGGTTGTTTATTTGCTCAACCGAAGTCCTATTTTTGCTGTAAAAGACAAGACACCAGAGGAAGCATGGTCTGGGTTCAAGCCATCAGTGGAACACTTCAAAGTGTTCTGTTGCATTGGACATGTTCATATTCCTAACAAAAACAGGCAGAAACTTGATGATAAAAGCCTTCAATATGTCTTCTTGGGTTTGAGTTAGGAATCTAAAGCCTATAGGATGTATGATCTAGTGTCTACAAAAATTATTGTGAGCAGAGATGTGGTGTTTGAAGAAGACAAGAAATGGGATTGGGGTACCGAAAAAACTAGGAGTCCAATTCTTGAGTGAGGAAATGAAGATAATTTGCAACCAGAATATGCAAATGAAGAAGAAGAGCAGCAGGTTGAAGATAATGCTATAAAAAAAGAGTAGCAGGTTGAAGACAGTGTTACTAGCTCAGGTTCATCATCAAGCAAAGACGTTTCTAGTCCAATTCAAGGGAGAGTTAGAAGGACACCAGCTTACTTGCAGGATTGTGTAAGTGGTGAAGGGTTATCTGACTTAGATGAAGAAATTAATTTAATGTTGTTTATAGCCTCTAATGATCCAATATCCTTTGAAGAAGCTGCCAAAAGCCCGAAGTGGAGAGAAGCAATGGATTTGGAAATCAAATCCATCGAGAAGAATGGAACTTGGGAGCTGACTACACTTCTAATTGGAGCCAAACAAATTAGAGCAAAATGGGTCTTTAAGACCAAGCTAAATGAGAATGGGAAAGTGGATAAACTCAAAAGGAGGCTTGTAACAAAGGGATTCTCACAGAAATTTGGAATTGATTATACCGAAGTCTTTGCACCTGTAGCTCGATGGGATACCATTCGAATGATCCTAGCTCTTGCTTTTTGCAGAGGTTGGGATGTGTATCAGCTCGATTTGAAAAGTGCATTCTTGCATGGGGAGCTGAACGTGGCAGTGTTTATTGAGCAACCATGAGGCTATGAAATAAAAGGAGCAGAAGACAAGGTTTATAGACTCAAGAAAGCTCTATATGGATTCAAGCAAGCTCCTCGAGCTTGGTACAACAAACTTGAGTCCTATTTCATTAAAGAAGGTTTTGAAAGATGTCCGAGTGAACATACCTTGTTTACAAAGACAGTGGAATGGAAATGTCTTATTGTAAGTTTATACGTTGATGATCTTATTTTTACAAGGAATAATATAGCAATGTTTGAAAGGTTCAAGAACTCTATGAAACAGGAGTTTGACATGTCTGATCTTGGGAGAATGAAATATTTTCTTGGCGTGGAAGTTGTGCAAAATAGTGAAAGGATCTTCATCAATCAAAGGAAATATGCTAATGAGGTGCTTGAAAGATTTAGCATAAGAAACTGCAATCCTGTCAAAAATCCAATTATACCGGGTTTCAAAATTGTAAAAGATGAAGGCGGGGTAAGTGTTGGTGCAACGACATACAAGCAAATGGTGGGCAGCCTTATGTATATGACTGCCACCAGACCAGACTTAGGTTTTATGGTAAGTTTAATCAGCAAATTCATGGAAAGGCCAACTGAGTTACACCAACAAGTTGTAAAGAGAGTTCTTCGTTACATAAAAGGGACTACTGAGTTGGGAATCTTTTACAAAAGAGGTGAAGAAGAGAAGTTGGTAGCCTACTTGGACAGCGACTACGCAGGAGATAGTGAAGATCGAAAAAGCACATCAGGATACGCATTCTTGCTCAGTTCAGGTGTTGTAGCATGGTCTTTAAGGAAACAGCCAGTAGTCACTCTTTCCACTAACGAAGCTGAGTTCATAGCTGTTGCCTCTTGCGCATGTCAAAGTATATGGATGCGTAGGATTCTTGAAAAGCTTGGTCTTGAACAAAGTAAGTGCACTGATATATTCTGTGATAACAGCTCTACTATTAAATTATCAAAAAATCATGTTATGCATGGAAGAAGCAAGCACATTGATGTTAGATTTCATTTTCTTCGTGACTTAACAATGGATGGAATTGTTAAGTTAGAGTATTGTGGTTCCAAAGATCAGTTAACAGACATTATGACTAAGCCTTTAACACTTAAGGTGTTCATAAGATTAAGAGAACTGCTTTGAGTTTGCATGGCACCAAATGTAAACTGACTGCAAATTGCAGGTTAGTTTAAGGGAGAGTTTGTTGGGTTCTTTTGTTGACTAAGTTCAGTTTGATTAGTCTTTTTGATGTTGCTGTTTTGATTAATAATGTCCTGATTTTTAGGACCTCAGTTTAGATTTGATTCTCTTGTAACCAATTGACCACGTCTTTAGTGGTACTGTAATTTTCTGTATTCTACTGTGTAAAGGCTGATATAAAGCCTTAGTTCTTCAATTGCAATTATATGCTTTTTGCTTTTAACATTCATTTGTGTAGTTAAGAGCTTACAAAAATAACATATTTGAGGTAGCTCGGGCCTCCTGAGTGATGAGATTTGCTTCAAAGCATTTCCCTGCCTTTACTGTCAATCCTCCCCTTCATTTTTATTAGCAAATTTTAACAGTTTGAATTTTAAATGAAGATTTTATGAAGAAGTGTTGTGATCCTGGAATGATATGAATTTCGACCCATTCTCTCTTTTCAAAACGTTGTTGTTATCCTTTAAATATTAATCCTCTTTTTTCATGGTGCTATATCGTGTTGCTGGAGAGAAATCTCATGATCCACGTGCTAGCCTCTAATGAAAAGAACAATTATAGTCGTCCATGTAAGTCTCTCCCCTTTAAGTTATGCATTCATCATCCATTTGCTAACCCATTAATTTCTTCTAGTAGGCTCTTCGTTTCTTCTCAACCGCTCAACTTGTTCTTCTCGATTCTAGAGACTATCTTCATTGAGAGAGAAAAAAAAAACCTCAGAGATAATTATAGTTTTAAAAGAAATCTCAATATATAAAATCATGTTAATATAATTTAGGAGGATAAAACTGCAAATAAAAAAGTTCGATGACTAAAATAAAAGGTAAAAATTACACTATCCATATTAAAAATGCATGTAAATGAGATTTGCATTGATCTTCTCCTTGTATATTATATTATAATTAGGTAGCTTTTAAAGTTGCAGTTTGAAAAAATAGATTTAAAAAATATATATAAATTATAATTTTTTTTAATTAAAGTTTTAAAAAAGAATTTTTAATGAGATCTATATAAAATTATAATATTTTCTAATTAACCAAACATTTTTGAATATATAATTAAAATAAAATACCAATGGCTACACACCGCATTATATAAAGAAACAGAACCTTAAGAAACTTACAATACCTCCATCACCCCAAGGAAATTAGGATTTAGGAGACCACATTGAACCCTTTTTTTTAATATATATTTGAATTAACAATATTATTATTGTCTGAAATTAAGGTTTCGGTTGAAAGCAGCTAGCACCGACTGAAATTTAAAATCTACAACTATAATTTATCTTAGGTGGCCTTTTCGAAATGCTAACAATTTCGAGAGGCTTAGATTCTCAGGTTGAGTGGGTGGCAGATTTAACTCTCCCACACATGGCAGGCCTCCATATTCATTTATCCTCTCGAGAGGCCCCACCACCATCATCACCATAACCACCTGTATCAGATTACTTCATAATCAACAGAAACAGAACAAAACAAGCAAATCCTCCCCACCATTATTTCTCTGGTCTCTGCGGCTGCAGCCTGCAGCAGCAACTGGACTGCTGTTATTATCAAGTGATGAAAACCCTAACAAGTTCTTGTTCAAACGTCATCCTTGACAAAAAAGGAGACAACAGACCCGTTTTCTCTTTCAAAGAATTGAGACATGAAGTTAGTATTTTGCCATCAAAGAAGCTTGTTCATAGTGTTGGCTTCTTGCATTGGCTATGTGTGAAACATAAGCCTATCTGTCCAATTCGTGTTTCTTCTTCTTTCTCACCTGAGTCCCAGGCATGTAATCTTTTCTGTAACTTCTCTCTTGCTCTGTGTATATCATAGTATTCAAGTTTCAGGTTTTCTAATTCTCCAAAAATACTCATGAATACGTTGACTCGGGGTTTTTCTTTTTTCTTTTTTTCTTGAGAATTTTTTAAAAGAGAAAACAGAGTCCTTGAGAAGAATTATATCAAAGAATATAGAAATTATGCTTAAAACACATCTCTATAACCTTTACTTGTGTTTATTTTTCTCTCCAAGGAATTTGATGGATGACGTTATAAGGTGCTAATGGGGTGAGGACTTGTTGTAGGTATACTTGAAATCAGTGTTGATCTGAACTGGTTTTAATTTCTTCCTTTAGGTAGACTTGGAGGCTGAAGATGCTCAAAACCAAGAAACAAGTGAGTAATTCTTTTCATGTTTAGACCTTGAGATCTTTTCGTCAATCCTTGGTCTCAACAAGACATGCTTATCTCTGAGTGCAGATGAATCAAAGACAGTTCATGTCAAATTCCAGCTACGGAAGGAGTGCTCCTTTGGAGAGCAATTTACCATAGTAGGAGATGATCCTTTGTTGGGATTATGGGATCCTGAAAGTGGAATACCATTGAACTGGTCAGATGGGCATCTTTGGACTGTTGAGATGGTAAGCAGAAACTACTAAACAATCTATTAAATTTTGTTACTTTACTGATGCGTCTACTGTTTATATAGGATATACCCGTTGGAAAATCCATCCAGTTCAAGTTCATACTAAAAGGAATTGCTGAGAAGATTTTCTGGCAACCGGGTCCTGATCGAATTCTCCAAACGTGGGAAACGAGCAATACCATCGTAGTTTGGGAAGATTGGGAAGATGCTGCATTGCAGAAGATAACAGAGGAAGAACCATCTGCTAATGAGAGTGAGGAACCTGCTGTCAACCCAGAATCGCTGATTGTTGCCGAGAACTTGACTTGTCAAAAGGAAGAGCTGGTTTCTGATATGAGCAATGGAGCAGTTACTGTGGATGTGAGTTCTAACCCAGAAAAGAAACCATCGCCAGTGACTTGCAAGAAAGCAATTGTTGCTGATAACATTTCTCCTGTGCAAGAGAAACCTCTAGCTATTGTAGCAGATAACATTTCTCCTGTGCAAGAGAAACCTCTAGCTATTGTAGCAGATAACATCAGTGACTCAGAGGGGGATTCTGCTGTGAATGTGAATGTTAGCAATGCAGTGTTAGGTGAAAAGAGAACCAGTCACCAGGAGGAAGAACAGAGAACTACATCAAGCAAGAGTACAGTGGTTAGAGAGGATGTTGTCAGAAATGATGATGCTCCAAC
>Ga0325414_1005158_pt1 | contig 13748 bp, 11 predicted proteins | sample PopdelMetagenome_8_FD_206183 | JGI IMG/M metagenome (GOLD analysis project Ga0325414, IMG submission 206183) | Populus deltoides microbial communities from Bellville, Georgia, United States - Leaf-PdKOR-R3 | ecosystem: Host-associated > Plants > Phyllosphere > Phylloplane/Leaf | place: USA...
AAATCAGTGAGAACAAAGAAGGCAAGACAGAAAAAAAAAAACATAATTATGTTTGGTTATAGCATACAAGAAAAAGTGATTGTTATATATATATATATATATATATATATATATATATATATATATTACCTCTAATATGTGTTATTGTCAAACTTACATATTTTAAAAATTAACACACACACACACATTGGTTTATATTAAGTTTTGAAATTAATAATATTATGATGATCATAGTTATAAAACCGAGATTGATCAGAACTCGAGACCTAGCCGACCTAAGGCTTTGCCTCAGACCGATCCACAAATCTAGTTTTAAAACTATAATAGTAAACACTTTTATCCTTACATTGACTCGAGTAAACTCGGGTTGACTCTCCTGTTCCTTACCCTGAGTCGACCCCCGAGTCAGGTTTTAAAACTATAATAATAACCACTTTTATTCTTATGTTGACCCTCCCAACTCATAACCTAGGTTTTACCCTGACTCAACCCTCGAATTGGATTTTAAAACTATAATGATAACTTTTTTTATTCTTATATTAATTCAGGTCAACGATCAACCCAACGCGTGACCTAGACCTTTTCCCCGGGTCGACTCTCAAGTCGAGTTTTAAAACTATAATAATAATTATTTTTATTTATATGTTGACTCGGGTCAACTCGGGTTGACCTTCTTGACCCGTGACCAAAGCCTTGTCCTTGGTCAAACCTTGAATCGAGTTTTCAACTAGGATAATAACTATTTTTATCTTTACATATCTTGGTTAAATAATTTTTGAATTGAGGGGTTTTTTACAACGATATTTTAGAAATAAAAAATATTGTCTATAGAAACATGTTCTATCTGTATTCATTCTAAAATTATTTTAATGATAAATTTATTTTTATATTTTTATATTTGACTTTTAACCAGACACATTTCTACCTTTATAATTTTTGTCTCCTTTTATCTTGTAATCGTAACTAAGCACTACTAACGCAATCCTTTGTATCTCAAAGGTAAACAATAATATCTGGTTTCTCTAGTACTTAATTTATACATTAATGTTGGTTATTGGGTTATGCCTGGTCCGCCCATGATGGATGGACCTGGTCTAAGTTATTAAAGAAGTTACTAAAGGAAGTAACCGCCTGCTCTAATCATATATAAAGGGACATAACCGATATGAAAAGGTCAAGTTTTCATTATTGAAAGAACACAGTTCTCTCTTTCTCTTCTCCTATCTTGACTCTCTGCATTAACTTGACAATATTTACAAAGACGTTCGTGTTGTGGAATATCACTTTGGTTCTAGCAATTGAAGTAGCACTGAAGTAATTGATCCAGGAATAAGAAAATGAATTCTCACAAGTAAGTTTTCCTTTCCGTTCTACATTGGTATTAGAGCCATGGTTTTTAATATTGCTTTTATGCAGTATATCTATTATTACATGAACGATAGATGTAGATTTTGTATTAAAAAAATACTTCTATTGAGAATTTTGAATTTACAAAATTTTATGAAGTAATTTAGTTATGAATTTGTCTTTTCTATAATTAATTAGAAAAGATTTTCTGTATGGTAGTTATATAATTCTATTATCAATTCATGTGTGAATTAATGATAGAAATGGAGATTAAAAACTGTCATTTTCATTTTCAATTGACAGTAATCAATTGAACTTTGACAGTTAATTAACTGTCATTTAAAAAAAAATAATAACCACTTGAAAGATCACATCTTTTCAAAGATGTGTAATTGCCATTCGGCAGTTAATATTGTCATTGGCATTCAGTAGTCAATTGGGATTGCCATTTGGCAGTTATTAAAAAAAAAAGGAAAACCGAATGAACACATCTTTTAAAAGATGTGTACATATATTAATTGCCATTCAACAGTTAATATATATTAACAATGTTAATATATATTAAAATATAAAATAATATTAAGACAATTAATATTTTTTTATTAATATAAATTGTCAAATTGTGGAGTAATTTATTTATTGTTAAAATAAATTGCTTAATTTTCATATTTGTTTTTTAACATATAAGATGATACATGCTTTAATTAAATATTAAGTATAATATTTATGTGCTTTTGGAATATTTTGTTGTAGTGGATAGGCAACAACAAATCGATCAATAGTGGTATCATTTGTTGGGTTATGCCCTTAATCCTGTTCATAAAATTCAAGAGCGCATTGATTATATGTATCATTGGATGAGTAGACTGGCTATGAGTGGTGTTTACGAATTCTACATGGAACATCAAATGTTAATCGTTCTTAATTCTCTGCCTGAGGAATGGATGTCGGTGTGACTATCATTGGAATATAAGCTGGAATCCTTAGATTTCAACAATCTCGCAGATGAAATGCTGCTTGAGAGGGAACATCAGTATGCCGAAAAGGGTATACGACGCACTGGAAGAAGCGCAGGTTGTTTGGATGCTACTGCTAAATTCATTCCATGGTTTGAGTAGAATGAACTTGGAGGAGATGACTTTGATGAAGTGGATGACGTAATTGAAGACCCTACTTATGTGCCTACAATATAAAATAATTTTGAAATTTATTATTCTTAATGTTGTATTTTTTTTAAGATGAATGGTTGTTTAATTATGAACTGAATATTTTATTTAATTTAAGTTTAATTACAGTATATGCATATATATGATAATTTATGCAACCTGATTAGTGGGAGTTGTTAGTTGAAACTAATAACTATAATTTTGCACTCATTTAAATTTCCGATAATAATTAGACCATACAAATAGAAATTGTATGTTTTAGATTATTATTTGTTTAATTTAGAATGGAGTGGCAAAATATATCAATTAAATTGTACTAGATACTAATATTTGTAATTTCTGTCAATAACACTTAATATGGCTGCATTTAAGAGTATTATTGCTGATTTGAACCATGGAGACAAACTAAGTGAAAAGAATTACAATGTTTGGCATCGTAAGATTGAGTATCTCCTGAAAGAGCAAGAAATGCTGGTAACAATCACACAACCGATGGTTGAACCTGTGCAAGGAAACATTGCTCAGTACAGGCTTGATATGGAAGCATTTCAAACTTATAAACGCAAGGATCGTGTAGCTCGCATTTTGATGTTGAGCAGCATGAGAAATGATATAATGCTGCGTTTTGAGAGGCATCGTTCAACTCAATCTGTTTGGGACGCAGTAAAGATTCAGTATGGAGGAATCTCCATTACTAGACTTCGTGAGTTAACCCTCAAATTCGATGGTTATAAGAAGCGTCAAAATCAAACGATGAGGCAGCATCTTACAGTCATGTCTAACATGATCAGTGAATTAAGGGGTGCTGGGCATGAGATGACTGATGAACAACAAGTTCAAGCAGTTATCCGCTCTTTGCCAAGTAATTGGGAACACATGCGTGTTAACCTTACCCACAATGACAACATCAAGACATTTGATGATGTTGCTCGTCATGTCGAGCTTGAAGAAGATCGACTTCACGCTGAAAGCCCTATAAACGAGGCTTTTATATCTGAGACAAAGATGCGTGGAGCATATGGCTCTAAATATAAAAAGGGTAAGGCTAAAGGTCTCAAATATGGCAAGAGAGGAATAGAAGCAAGTAGTAGTGGACATAAGCGCAAGCGTGGGAAACACGGCAGTAAGAAAGACAAGAATATGAATTGTTTCAATTGTGGTAAACCTGGTCACTTTGCTCGTAATTGTACTGAGCCAAAGGTAATGTTTAACCACAATCATCCCTCTAACTTATACGTTAGCAGTTGTTTAATGCTTGCTGAATCTGTTCCTTTTTGGACAATAGACTCAAGAGCAACTAACCACATAGCAAGGGATCAAACAACCTTTGTGGAATTCTGTCGAATTCCAAAGGGAAGTAGATACATATACATGGGGAATAATGCTTCTGCTGCTGTGCTTGGGATTGGTACCTGCAAACTGGATTTGCGGGGCTGTCGCACACTTTATCTTCATAATGTGCACTACGCTCTAGAAGTTCAACGGAATCTTGTGTATGTTCTTGCTTTACTCCAATTGGGCTTTAATATTGCGTTTGTTGGTTGTTGTGTAAAAATACATTTGGATAATATTTTTTATGGTTCTGGTGTTGTATTAAATGGTTTTATGGTGTTAGACATCGTTAATGTATCTATTAATTATGATGCTTCAATTTATGTTGTTCAAAATTCCAGCACTATTAATGATAGTAATATCATAACTTGGCATGCTAGATTAGGACACATTGGGCAAGATCGATTACATAGATTAGCAAGAGCTGGTCTTTTAGGATCACTTACCAAAGAGAAATTGTCTATTTATGAGCATTGCCTTGCTGGAAAATCAACTAGATTACCATTTGGCAAAGCTAAAAGAGCTAGTAGTCCATTACAACTTATTCATTCAGATATTTGTGGCCCAATGAATATGAGAGCAAGACATGGAGGAAATTATTTCATCACATTTATAGATTATTTTACACGATTTGGACATGTTTATTTGATCTCACATAAGTCTAAAGCATTGGATTGCTTCATTCGATACACCAATTTGGTGAAGAATAAACTAAGTACCAAGATCAAAGCTTTAAGAACTGATCGAGGACGTGAATATCTATCTGAACAATTGAAAAAAATTTATGATGAAAAAGGTATAGCTAGACAGCTAACTATTCCTTATACTCCACAACAAAATGGTGTAGCGGAAAGAAGGAATAGAACCCTATTTGACATGGTTAGGTCAATGATGGTGTAAGCTAACTTAGCAATTTCCTTTTGAGGAAATGCATTGTTAACTGCTGTTTGCATATTTAATCGTGTGCCCTCTAAATTTGTCTCATCCACCCCATATAAACTATAGAATGGTGTCAAACCTAATCTAGGTTATTTCCATCCATGGGGGTGTGCAACTTATATTCACAATAATTCTCATGAATATGGGAAACTTGGTCCTAGGGGGAAGAAGTGTATCTTTATACGATATTCTAAACATTCCAAAGGATTTGTATTTATTAGTGAAAAAGCTGATGGAAGAGTAACAGAGATTGAATCGCGTGATGTTGTATTCTTAGAAAAGGTTTTTCCAAAGACAGTTGAGGTTGAAAAAGATTTTTAATTATATGAAATGAAAAATCTAGATTATGGCGAAACAAGCCATTCAGTGAAGGACTTAGATGAAACTTTTAATCCTCCTAGAAACAGTGGGAGTGATATTTTATCTATTCCTACTCTCATGGAGCAAGATCATGAGCAATCTTAACCTCGAAGAAACATTCATGAACCAATTCCTCGTCGTCGATTTGAGATTGAGGGGGAAGCGTTCATGATTGCTCCACAAGATAATAAAGAACCTAAAACATTCAGTCATGCTTTATCTGGTCCTAAAGCAAGTGAATGGATTAAAGCTATAGAAAAAGAAATTGAGTCAATGAAAATTAATCAAGTCTGGGACTTGGTTGATTTACCGTTAGGACGAAGATCCATTGGAAATAAATAGGTTCTTAAAATTAAACGTAAGGCGGACGGGTCAATAGAACGTTATAAGGCTCGACTAGTAGCGAAAGGCTACACTCAAGAAGACGGAATTGATTATGAAGATACATTTTCACCAGTTGTGAGGATTACTTTAGTTCGCCTCATTTTAGCTATAGTCGCACATATGGACCTAAAGTTATATCAAATGGACGTTAGAACTGTGTTTCTCAATGGAGAACTAAATGAGGAGATCTATATGGATCAACCTTTAGGATTCGAGACTAAAGGACAAGAGCGCAAAGTTTGCAAGCTTAAAAGATACATATATGGTCTTAAGCAAGCCTCTAGACAATGGAACGTTAAGTTTCATCAAGCTATCCTTAAAGATGGTTTTACAATGATGGAAGAAGATCACTGCGTGTATTTAAAACGTTCTAACAATAGTTTTATAATATTGTCCTTATATGTTAACGACATCTTAATAGTTGGAAATAACGAAGAGATGATTGATACTACTAAAAAGTGGTTATCATCAAACATTGAAATGAAAGACATGGGTGAGGCTAGCTATGTACTTGGTGTGAAAATCATAAGAGATTGCGCTAAAAGGCTTTTGGGTTTAACTCAAGAGACTTACATCAAAAAGATGTTAGAGCGCTATCACATGCAAGATAGCAAACCAATGGACACCCCTGTTGATAAAAGTTTGAGCCTAAGCTGTGATATGTGTCCTAAGACTCTAGAATAAAAGGAGAAAATGTCCAGAGTACCTTATGCCAGTGTTGTCGGTAGTTTGATGTATGCAATGATGTGCACATGTCCCGATATATGTTATGCCGTTGGATTGGTTAGCCGATATCAATCAAACCCTGGTCAGAAACACTGGATGGCAATCGAAAGGATTCTACGATATCTGAAAGGAACTTCAAATTACATGCTATGTTATCAAGGAAAGAAAGATTTACGATTGATTGGTTTCTCTGATGCTGATTGGGAAGGAGATGTCGACCAATCCAAATCAACTTCAGGATGTGCTTTCTTGCTTAATAATAGTGCAATACTATGGAGGAGCAAGAAACAATCCTGCATAGCCTTATCTACCATGGAGGCTGAGTATCTAGCTTGTTCCGCAGCAACACAAGATGCTATTTGGTTAAAAAATTTCTTGTATCATTTAAAAATTATCAAATTAGCATCAGACCTAGTGACAATTTACTGTGATAACACTGCTGCAATAGCTGTGGCCAAAGATCCAAAATACCATGGAAAGACCAAACACATCAAGATGAGATATCACTACATTAGAGAAGCAATTACTGAACAAGATGTGATCCTAAAACACATTTCTACAAATTCTATGGTTGCAGATCCACTCACAAAACCAATAGCAAGGGATGCATTTGTTTGACATGTGAGATCCCTTGGCTTATGCAGAATGTAATTAGTTTTAATGATCATACGAAAGCTTACAGTGATTGAGTAATGAATAAATGCCATTAGAATATCATTTTATTCTCATGGATTATATTGAGTATTGTATAGTACAATTTATTGAAGTATGTCGATAGATTTTGATTGGCTCACTCACATGAGCAATCACCTCTAGCCCTTGTAAGGTGAGTAGAGATGAGACTATTTGAGTTTTAATGCTCAATAAGCGACTTGGGCGCAGTGAGAGCAATTTTAACTCAAAGTAATTATTAAAAAGTCACCTTGGCTGGGACCAAGATGAGGTTCTTAAATAAAAGAAGCGGCATAAATGAATTCTCGCCATTCATGTGTCTATTATGATTAAAGCCAAGTATGAAATTATTCATCTGCCACTAATGAAAAATGAGCAAATGAGAATTTTTGATTTGAAGTCTATGTTTTTAGCAACAAGACTAAGACTCGTATAGTGTATTTCCTCTAACAAGGAGAGCAACGACATACATTCTTTGTCTTAAGAAAAGAAAAGAGTAGGCTCCACTATAGCATGTATTTCATACTACATGTACTAGCGACCATTACAGGAATAAAGAATGGATCCCTGCTTCTTTATTATATGAGTCCTGAAGATCATATCTAAGATCTCAAAATCTTACCCTTTGTGACTTTTGACTATATCATGAGGTGATGTATTAATGATTGCTACTTTAGGAGTATATCCTATGGTTATGAAATGATTCGACTTAAAGGAATACTCTTAGGAAAGCGAGTTAATTCAGATTTGATTGATATGAGAGCGAAAGAAAACGTAATTTTAGTTCTACACCTGTTACTTGTATTCACCAGCCGGGATCATATCACTTGAATAGATTTGATATGATTTAGAATACTTGTAATTGTAAGGATGGATTGAATATGAAATTTTTAAGGGATTGAATTATATTCAGTCATGTGTAACTAAAACTGCTTGGGGTATATTAGTACACTTTAAGGAATAAATAATTATGACGTTGATGTCTCCTATATAGCCTATATTATGTTTATATATTGGAGCTCCTTTCACTGTGTGCTTCGGGTCGCACGGTCTATTCGTCAAGAATGAAATTCTTGTGCAATTTTGAAGTATAATGTATTAGAGAGATTCAGTCCTTCATGGGCGAGTGAGAGATATTGGTTATTGGGTTAGGCTTAGTCTGCCCATGATGGATGGGCCTGGTTCAAGTTATTAGAGAAGTTACTAAAGGAAGTAACTGTCTCCTCTAATCATATATAAAGGGACATAACCCATATGGAAAGGTCAAGTTTTTATTATTGAAAGAACATAGTTCTCTCTTTCTCTTCTCCCATCTTGACTCTCTGCATTAACTTGACAAGATTTACAAAGACATTCGTACTGTGAAATATCACTTTGGTTCTAGTAATTGAAGTGGCACTGAAGTAATTGATCCAGGAATAAAAAAACAAATTATCACAAGTAAGTTTTCATTTCTGTTCTACAATTAATCCTTGAAGATATGAAGGGTTGTCTATATATATATATATATATATATATATATAAAGCTCCAAGTTTCATAGCAAAATAAGTCAATCACAGGGATATGAGCAATTAATAACTTCCATAGAGTTTCCCTTTAAATAAAGACCAACTTCCTATAGAAATGAAATGCAGGGGAATTTGATCACACGGATTTTCTACAACTCTTATTGCAGATGACTATGAATTATAACCAAATAAATCTAAGCTAGGAAAATTAAGAAAATTATTTATTTTCAATTTCCACTGCCTTTTGTTCCTCTATTGGTAACAACTTTTTGTGTGCATGATGATCTAAACCATGGTTAGATCAACATAGTACTTATTAATCCATTCTTTAATAATCTTGATCTCTATTTTTCGCTGTGCGACCAACCATTCTGGATCAGTTTCCTTTGCAAAAAATATATCCAAGCAATGAGACCCTGAAATTAATGTAGTGAATATTGTACCGTTAATTAGCATGAACTTCCACAAAATTCCCTTGTACAAATTTCTCTGTTTTCACTTTGGTTATAGCATTGATGGAGCTTCCCAGCCAAATTTTGATCCTATTTTCTTGTTTCAAGTGAGGATATGATTGAATGGAAGGGCGTGCTTACCATTGATGGTTTTGACAGCTACAATAGTGTCTGAAATGTTCTCCAAAACCCTAGAATTAATACAGATGATAGGACATGTTAAATTTGGTTAGGTCTATATTTTATACATGTGACAATCAGAAGTCACAAAATCATTGTCTTTTTCAATGTTGTTAGTTACGTACCCTCCACTACTATAAGGATCTCTTAGCCCGTTGGAGAAGATGATATTGCTAGCAAACCTTTGAAGAATCAGTTTTATACTCTACATAGTAAAAAGTAATAAAGATTAAATTTGTGTGGTGATATATATGACCTCCCGATCGAAGTCAAGATCAAGAAAATAAATAAATATACAATGAAAGAAAAAATTAAAAAAAAAAGAGAGAGGTGAAAACATGCATTAATAGAAGATTAAAGAGTTAATTAAAAGGAGAAATTAATTAAAGAGAACATACATGACCTCCGTAATAGGTCGTGACCCAATGAGGACGAGTTGGGACACCATACAAACTCTTGCAATGCTCTATATAGTCTTTCAAATCAAAAGGATCTGGTGGGAACATGGAATTATTCCCAACACCAATAGGTATCGCCATCTCACTGCATTTCTAAACACACAACATTCAATTTTTAAGATTAAACTTGTAAGAGTATATAAATTAAGAGGGTCTCATCGATTCATTATATATATTACTTCAACACTAATTATTAATTAATCATGGAATAAAAATAGATATATAGAGAAGAGAGAGAGAGAGAAAATTAAAAAAAACTAGGACAATAAGTTAAATTTATCCTTATATTTTATATGTAATTTTTAATAAATTCTTTTGTTATGAACTCAAACTTAACATAATTTATTAACATAAATAACTATGAAATGAATTTTAACACTATATGAAAATTCTATTTCTTTTTCAAATTTATTTTTGTAATAAACCAGGTGAGTTTGAATGTCTCGAGTATTTGTATTTTCATTATTTTTTATGAAAATATCTACTAGAAAAATATAATAAAAAAAGATTTAAAATATAAGAATATAATAAAGAAAGATTAAGTCTAGAATATAAAGATAAGTAGAGCAAATTACCCAATAATTTATTGCGGAGTCTAGATCAAAATGTTCAAATAACTTTTGTATTCTAATTTTCTTTCTTTCTTTCTTTCTTTGTGCCACTACTATTAATTGTCACTCTACTCTTTTAAATGTTGTTGCTATTCAAAGCGTGACACGTGGCATCAATTTTCTTAAGTGCATGTTATAAAACTAGTGGAAGCACTAATTACCATGAAATGATATTCATATCTGATTGAAATATCAGTCACTTGTTTAAATTGTATGTATATATATATATATGCGCGTGAAGATAGTTTTTTTAAGAGAAAATTATCAATAAAATAAGAAGAATAAATTGAAGACACGATATAACAAAAAAAAAATATTAATGTCCTAACACTAATTGATATTAATTAAAAATGAACCATATTAATTGAAATTATATTTTTTACTATCTAGAGCTGTGTTTGTTTTATAAAAAAAATATTTTTCTAGAAACTATTTTGTAAGACATTTTCTTAATAAAAAAGTTATTTTTACACCTTTTGAAAATAATAAGAAAAATATTTTCTTAGAAAAACAAAATATTTATTTTCATTTATAGTTGTTGGAATTATAATAATAAGGTGAGAGAAGTGATTTTACTCATGATAATAACAATAGCTGAAAAGTAATAATAATTATGATTGTGATTGGTATCTATGAATATATAAATGATAATATTTATAGTGATAATAATGCTGTGTTGGGAGATGAAGATTGTTACTATAATGATAATGATAATGATAGGTGATAATAGTGGCAAGATAGTAATTGCAATGGTGTTCAAAGGTGTGGTGGTGGTGGCAGAAGAGTACCGGTTATAATGATTAATTATTAGCAATAAGGATGGACGGCGCAAATAGATGGTGGTGCTGATGCAAAAATAGTGGTTGCTATGCTACCAGCGTGAAGAATAGTGGTTCATAATTTTAATGAAGAATTTAGCAAACTACATATAATAGAAATCAAATATTACGTTATCTTAAATTATATAAAAAAACCTCAAGCAATTATGGAGGGAAGAATGGAAATAAAGTGAAGAAATAATTGTCCTGCGGATTAATTTACTAAAAGAGTAATTATTTTACCTGCCATTGCCACCCCACAGCTGTTTCAGATGGGTCGGTGTGTGCGTTGACATAGCACGAGAGGTTTCCATTATAAGCAACAAGACCACCAAATATTCTGCTTAGAATATCATCCCCAAAACCACCGCCATCTATGCCCTTACAGACCTCGTTAACCGGATATGTTGGTGGCCCGTTGTACTGAGCAGCACTAGCATACATTGTGTCTAAGTGATCCTTGAGCTCACTGGCATTAGTCAAGGGACTGCAGCAAGGAAAATTACGTAGTATAGTTAATAGGTCAGAATATATACCAATTAAGGCTATATATTATTGAATATATATTCAGTTGAACAAGCAACGTTAAAAAATTATATGTATATTACGTGCAAGTCTTGAATTTCTTGCTAAGCATTGAGAGACCAACGGGTTTAGAAGCAAGTTCATCAATTTCTGACCATGACGTTTTTATAGTCTGGTAGCAAGTCTCACTAGCTTCCTGCACTCGCAAGATTCCCACGTATAAAACAATATTATTTATCTTCTATATATATATATATATACACATATACTTTGGATCGATTATATAAGAAAACTAATTTAAAATGAGAAAATTAAAGGTGAAAACTCAAAATATATTACTCTAAAGTCCTTGGTGACTATAGAATAGTATCCATCCTGTGGTGTGATATCATCAAAATAAAGAATTGGTGCTGATGAGGCCAAGGCTCCGAGGGCAATGTGAGGGTACTTGAGCCGAAACCACGAAGCCAGCACTAACAAACATGGAGAGAAAAAGAATTAAGGAATCAAAGTCTTCTTCAATAATATTTATTCATGGAGAACATATAGTACTTATCCACCTACTTCCACCATATGATCCTCCAATGACGATAACTGGAGAATATTGAGCCCTTAGTGTCTCCTTTATGTGAATGATAATGGCTGCATAGTCTGCTATAGCCTGGGCTGAGTTGAAATACCCTAGTTTGCTTGCATCCTTCAAGGCTTCCTCCCTTGATCCAAATGGGATTGATTTTCCATAATATCTGTGCTGATCGATGAAATAAATATAAATAAAAAAAACTATTATCACCAATCATTAGATTCTATTTCAACGTACCAAAGACAACATATATACAAATACAAGCATAGGCAAGCCTAATTAAATTAAGTGAACTAATTGTATCCGTACCTCAATAAACACCAAGAGAGAATTAAACTGAACAGCGTTATCAACTAGAAATCCAACAGCGGCAAGATCTTCATCAATCGGTTCTTCTGCACCAAGAAAAACTAAGATTGGTGCACTAACATTCGCACCACCCCAATACTTAGAATTGATCAAATATCGTTGCGGAAATTTGTCATAGCTTTCAGGCCTATAGTTGAAGTGATCAAGTGTTTGGTTGTAAAAAAAGGTTTCAAAATCTTCTCCATCAAATTCACCCGAAGTAGTTTTATCAGGCTGGTCTCGCCAAACTCTTGGCCCTATTGGACTAAGCCTTGGAATAGTATTAAGACGTTTTGCTGTTGCAGTGGTTAAGGAAAGCAGTAAGAAAGACTGGAGAAGAAATAGCCTTTGAAACATCATGGCAAGATGTGTCCAGCGGCTAGCTAGGTTTGTTGTTTTGAGGTTTCTCTGGCGATCCAAAGCCTGTATCAGAGCCATCCTTAAATAATAAGATCCCCCTTTACTTTGGCCTTTGGGAGGACTTCGACTTTTACACACTCACTTTATTGCACTTGAGGATCACAATAATTGCGAGAATCTGGCTTCAGGGGAGTGGCGCAATATCTTTATCAAAATCCAGGTTTGCTTTCGAGTTTTACTAATTAATTAATTAATTCCCAAGCTATGACAAATCGGTCCCATTGATCCAATTATATATATCTATTTGTAAACTTTATTTTATCATATTTTGTTAATATTTAATGTTACCAACTAATCGGATATCATTGTTGTATTGATGTCTGTCTACATCATTAAATTTATTTGATACATTTAACACAGTACTTGTCCGAATGCCACTGTCTAAAACTATAGAAATGAAACCATAACCTAAGCTCTTGGGCTACGAGTTAATCAAATTAATATAATTTTATTCAGATCAAGTGACGTCTTGATTTAACAGGTCAATTGAGTAGCATTAAATTTATTTTTATTTTTATTTTTTTACAAACTTACCCTGGACCAAGTCACAGCTAGACCCGCCTGGCAGGAACTTGTAAAACATGTTAACGCGGTCTTGATGCGCTCTAGAAGAGTCAATAACAGCAGGAGGCTGATTGGATCTTTGCCCCTTTGATTGCGCAGTAGAGGGCATTAATTTGCAGCCATGGATGGATGGCTGTAGATATTGAGCAACACCAGGTCATGGCTAAGAATTATTAATCAAGCACCAAGTTCATAAATAATGGATATAATGGATACCGTTTTGGAAAAATCGATGTATCACATCAATGAAGGTATTTTGTGATCAATATTCAATACCTTTGATAACACCAGAACATGGTAGACCCGGCGGCTGATTTTACAGGTTTCACTAGTTTTTTTTAACATAAAAAAAAA
>Ga0325414_1005162_pt1 | contig 13743 bp, 9 predicted proteins | sample PopdelMetagenome_8_FD_206183 | JGI IMG/M metagenome (GOLD analysis project Ga0325414, IMG submission 206183) | Populus deltoides microbial communities from Bellville, Georgia, United States - Leaf-PdKOR-R3 | ecosystem: Host-associated > Plants > Phyllosphere > Phylloplane/Leaf | place: USA...
ACTTGAAAATATATTAAAATAATATATTTTTTTATTTTTTAAAATTTATTTTTGATATCAGTAATAAAAAACACTAAAAAAATTAATTTTAAAAAAATCAAATTTTAATGAAAAATAAATTTATCCTCAACTCCGAGCACCTCTTAATCAAATTTCTCATCTACTCCCTAATAGAGAATCTAGAGATATAAACACTCGGGGGTCAACATGTAAGCAATTGAATTCATTGATAAAAAAAAAATACAAAAAATTATTCTTTTCCATATTTCTTGCATCTATTATCATTATTTAGTGTCCTCGCAACTAGTAACACACGACTTGCAACATTTCTCAAACATCATAAAATCCCCTATGCTATATTGAGGATTTATTTTGTGGGAGTTCGTGGACTACCAACGAAGAGAGTATTGATCTGTACAAACCAGGGAAAGATGGGAGAAAGCCAGTGACAAGATTCTGTAATTTTTATGCTAAAAAAGGAGAAATTTTGTTAAAGGAAAGAGTGCCCAACAAAGAATATAAAATGCCTGTCTATCTGTTACAAGCTTGTGAAAATATTTGGTTAACAAATTCTACACTTTACGAGCACGGGTCCTCTGTTTAGTTGCAAACTGGACTACCTTTTCCTCCACAGGGAGGCCCTTCCGCCGCCTTACAGCATCAATGAGCTTTCTTGCTGTGTTAGGAGGAACACTAGAACCATCTCCAAACTCTTCAATCTCCTCTTCTGTTTTAGGTACAAAGAAAGGATCCTCAGAAAGTTCTTCCCAGTGACTCAGTACAAGAAGAGCACTTGCAGCACCCGCAGTCTTTCTTCTAAGATCTTCAGCGAAACCAAAGCTTTCAGAAACTGGGACGTATGCTTGAACCGAGAAAAGTGCAAATCCTTCCTGCATTTCCTCGTTTAAGACCTGGGCTCGTTTCTGATTAAGCACGGCATACATAGAGCCCAGATATTCAGGTGGGGTGTTCAACTCACAAAAATACATTGCTTCAACAAGCCGAGGTTTCTTCTGAAGCACAGCTGCTCTACATGCATCTTTAACAGCTGTCATTACCTGTCCAGTGAAGATCGCATACTGCTCAGATTGTTGATTAGACTCGGAATCATCAAATTTCTCAGCCAAAGGATTTATGCAGGCCTCAACAACAAAAGCCAATCCCCACATTGGTTCATCACATAAGGGGCCAGCTGCTGTTGCTAGTTGAAATCCAGACACTACACTGTTCTGAAGACTCTCTGCTTCCCTGTATAATGCACTGAGCTCTTCTGAGGATGTGTCAGCAGGCATTTCACCATTACCAGAACATTCCACCAGCCCCAACCTTTCAGAAACGTGAGGGGAACCCCGTACAAGAGCAGAGGAATCATTGCTCAAGCTTTTGGAATCAGGAGTGAAGAGGATGTTAGGGCCAACTTGTCTCGGTCCAAGTGCCCAGATCCTCTTTAGAAACTTTTGCCACTTAAGTTTGTACTTTTCAGCCCGATCCTTGTCCTTCTTACTCAATGACAAAATGTCACTCTCCACAGCACCCATTATGCGCTTTTTTAGAACTTCAACTGGACTCTCATCTTGCACAATGCTTGATCTCTCTGTTTCCAAGTTGCTAGCTGACCGCCCCAGCTTACCACCGATAATATCTCCTAGTAGATCAGTGCTTTTATCAAGCACCATGGTTAGTGCAGATGGAAGTTTCATGACTTGCACACGAACAACACATCTTCCATTCGGTGTCATCTTCTCAACATAATCTGAGCTTCTAGTTGATGATTTCAGGTTATCCAACATATTGGACGCTTCTCCCTCAATAGTCTCCCTATAGGACACAAGAGGTGGAGAGACTTCCAGGCTCACTTTTGCAAACCTCTCTTTCAAATCCTTAATGCACCTTTCCAGATGAACTTCTCCAGCAGCAGCCAGAACATGTTCCCCTCTAGAGGAAACAGTAACCTCCACAAATGGATCGGCCCGGTTCAGAAGCTTTAAACCTTTCATCAGAGCAGCAGAATCAGCTGGATCAGAAGGCTCGATAGCAACTCTCAGAGTTGGGGCCACCTGGAATGCCATGCTTGAGAAAGGCCAGCAGTTTTTGGTGGATGATAGAGTTGCACTTTTCAATATATGCTGGCCAAGGCCTCGGATCGCCACAACATTCCCAGCCTTTGCAGAAGCCACTGGTTTCAAGCCTTGACCCATCATTAGATACAAGGAGTGCAGCTCAGCCACCTGTATGTGCTTCTGCATTGACTCCCCCTTCAATGGGTCATACAATGCTGAAAGCACAAAGACTCTTTGTCCAGAACAGAGAACCCCGCTAAAAATTCTAGCAAATGCAAGGAAACACTCATCTGATTCACTGTTTCCATTTTCATCACTAAAATTGCTCAGAATCTCCCCATTCAAACCCCTTTGAGGTAACAATTTTGTTGGGACAGCAAACATTTTGGATACAAAAGCAACACAAGGTGCTTCAGGACTGGAATCACAAACCTCAATAGACATTCTAACAAGATCCGCCTCTGCAAGAGCACTAGAGTCGACCCCATCAAGCAAAACTTCTCTCTTGGGAATCAAACGTGATATCCGGAAGGATTGAGCTGCAATTGGATCCGGCATGCACTTCACAACCATAGACAAAATTGCATCTGACAAAGGAAGCCAGCGACTCATAACAGATTGCAGCACAGCCTTTGGATCCTTATTCAGAAGCTCACGGGGTGGTACATTCAAATTAAATGATTTTATGACTTTCTCGAGTAAGCCTTTATTCCCATCAGGCTCTAAAGCAGATTGGTAAACTTGCCACAGTGGTTCCAGCACAAACTGCACAAACATAGGACGCTCCCTGCTGCCTGCATCCACAAACTTCTTCACCGTAATCATCTTTGTCTTTGGATGGAAATACCTAGGACCCCAGAGAGCCTTCTGCAATGCAGCTGAACTTGCTCCAAGCTTTGTGGCATAAAACTCAGCAAACTCATGAATAGTAAAACCCCACCCATCCAGTGCACAAGCAAATGCCACATTCCCTTTCTGTGGTTGAAAAGTGTCCTCCTCATCATCCTCTATAAACTCAAGATTCTCATCTTCACCCTCACCAGAGGGCCCAGCACGTATTGAATCAACATCAGACAAATACTTCTCCGACTTATAAGCACTCATTATCCCATTCACCTCATGAACAATCTTCACCAACCGATTATAGGCTTCCATCGGACTCATTTTCAACTCACATATCAACCTATCAATCTTATTAAGCACTAAACAAGGCGTAAGCTTCTCAATCCAAGCTTGACGCAAAACAGCATGTGTCTGTATATGTACCCCCTCAACAGCATCAACCAAAACCAATCCCCCGTCACTCAACCTCGCAGCAGTTGAAACCTCACTACAAAAATCCATATGACCAGGTGAATCTATAAGGTTGACTGAATAATCCTTATAATGAAGAGAAATCGACGAGCTCTTCATCGTTATCGCACGCCTTTGTTCCTCATCAAGAAAATCCATAAACCTAAGTTTCCCAGCTAATTTAGGGTGAAGCAAACCCCCACCCGTTGCAGCAATTAAATGGTCAGCAAGAGTTGTCTTGCCATGATCAACATGTGCTAGTATGCACATGTTTCGTATATTTCGGGTATCATCAAAATCACCCATCTTAAAACCCTAAAACAAACTTCAACAACAATTTAACAACAACAACAACAACAAAAACAAAAACAAAAACAAACAAGAACCACTGAATTAGACAAAACAAGAAAAACCCAAGTTAGGAATTTGTGTAAGAGAAAGTATAGGCCCACTACATAAGGCAAAAGGGGTGCATAACAAGAAGAGATTTTTTATGTCTGTTAGGTTCTTTTCTATGGAGGATCGGAGAAACCCTGGATTTTCTTGATGTTGTTGTTCTAGTTATTTCTCTATATGACTGTGTTCTTGAAAGCATAATTAGAAAAGGGAGAGAGAGATACCAGTGACGGTAGCTGTTTATGGCGCTGTAAAATAGAGACTAGGGCAGAGATGGATTCCTTCTTTGAGTGTCTCAGGCGATGGAGAGCGAAAGCTTCTTGATAGGAGCACATGGCAGCCTAACGAGTGTAGTTTAGGGCTTGTGTTTTTGGGCTGGGCTGATATTAAGGCCTGAATTAAGCCCATACAGATGGTAATATAATAAAAATAAAAATAAAAATAAAAATAATCTCATGAATATTTCTTAGGAAGGAATATTTGTATTAAATCAACAGCCAAATCAGTTCAAGTACATAAAGCACATTTATATTAAATCAAATCTTTAGAAGGAAAATTTTCTTAACCCTTCATGCGTGTTTATTGTTATTAAATGTATCATGGATCATGGATTAGATAAGTTAACATGAAAAAAAAATAAAAAATTAAAATAATATCATTTTAAAATAAAATTTTAAAGGTCAATGGTTCTTGACCTAGTCAATCGAGTCTCAAATTAACCTGTATTTTTAACCAATTATATCAAATTAATTTTCAAATAATTTTTTTAAAATCTCGATAAATTCCTCAATTGACTTGTTGAGTTAAGCTAGGTTTAATAAAAATATGCATATTAATCAATAGATTTCATCTAATTTTAGTTTCTTAAGAAATAAAAATCATATTATTTGAAACGAGTTTAACTTTTTTGGACAAAATTTATGGTGATGAATTTGGATGGAAGGTGTGGAGACCTAATTTAATTTAAAAGATAGTCTTAGAGGCTAGATTGAGAGTCATTGTATATATATAGTGAAGGAATACTTCGAGTTTTGACCATATTGTAAAAGTCAATCCCATTCGAATATATATATTTTTTTTTTGGCTTGAGTCCCACCATACAAAATGCCTATAAAAATAATAAAACCCAAATTAATAATTACATAGAAAATTTAGCAAGCACGTTTTACAAGTCATGTTTTATGTATAACTCGGGCCTAAAAGTTTATGTTAAGAATATTTTTTTTTTATTTCATAGTTATTTTTATTTAGACTTCAGGATCCTAATTTGATTTTAATTAGTTAGTTCGATTTACCACCTATTTAAATAATATATAAGTTATTTTCAAAATAATTTTAAAAATGAGAAATTACCTGATCTCTTAATTCTAATTTGGTCAATTTTTTACTTTGTCTCTCTATTCTTCTTTACAACTTATCTCATAACTTGTAAGGGTTTGGCACCCAAGTATTATTTCCTGCCTGGGAGAAGGCAGGCACGAGAGCAACTAAAAAGGGGTTGGCAAGAAAATCTTGACAAGTTTTCGTTATTTTATGATGGGTTGTGTGCGAGCGTATATGCTGCTTGATTTCTAAGAATTAAGGAATTAGGTTGCTCCCACCGCTTGCTTGTAGTGGACAAAACCGTTTTCATCGAAACTGCTGATTCTTTTGTATTTTTTTTTTGCAAAACACTTTGAACACCTGTCTCTTGATGAAATAGATTCTCGAGTGTTTGTGTTTGAGTTGCTGGTTGAGTTTTGTGCGTGAATCATAAAAAAAACTAAAAAAAACAAGAAAAACTAGTGTTTGTGGTTGAATTTTATGTATAATTAAGCTTTTGGGTTCACAGCCCACAAGGGCCATTCAGCATGAATCTTGTAATAATTCCATAACAAATTGGATCTTGATTCCTGTCAGGATTCTCAGTAGAAACAATCGAATCAACGTCTTCAGATGAATGACACTTCAATTTTAGGGTAAGCCAATCAATAAATAAGTGCTGGATTGCCATAATATCGACGAACAGCCATGGCAACTTGATAATTATTCATCATGTACTGCGGACTGCCATTAATAAAGATGGGAGGATAACCTTCGTGAAACATTAGCAGTAACCTAGCCCTGAAGGCAACACAGCTTATCGTAACCTAATTTTTAAATTTTCAAAAATTAATAATAAATAATAAGATAAAAGATGAGAGAATAAAAATTATTTGAAAGTTGGGTTAAGACAAAAAAAAAATTAAAAGTTTGAGTATTGAATTATAATTTGGGGGTCAATTTAATCCAGCAATCTGTTATATATTAGATACTAATATTTCAATGCTAATACAGTAGTAATTGAAAGTTTGAGGACTTAATTAAACTTAAAATTGTTTAATTAATGAAATTAGAGATCCAGTTGTTAACTATCAGAAATTCAGGGGATAAATTGAAGATAATAATTTTAATAATAGAACCCGGTGTCATTTCTACTGCTCATCGCCTTCTTCAGAAGACCGATTCAACAAGAAGAAATGGCACAAAAATCGGACCACGTCTCCTACCCACGATCTTGTTTCCGGATCGATCAACAGTCTTGTACGAGGAGGACTGTCAACGACTTCATTTACAAAAAGAAATGACACCAAACCCAGACCACGTCTGCTACCCACGATTTCATTTCTAGATCAATTAACAGGCCTGCATGCATTAGCAGCACTGTTAACGACTTCATTTACGCTCTCTGGCCTTTGGAGTAGTACTTTCAGTTCAATTCTAACTGTTCAAAGTAACTGTTTTCTTGGTCTTTAAGTATTGATAGTTGAGATAGTTTGCACGCCTGGAGATTGTTGATAGCTAAGATAGTTTTTATGTCTTGACGGGTTCATGTTCGGGTGGACTAATCTTGCCTCGCGATTGTTATTCACTACAAAATATCAGAATTGCAGTAACATAAGCTTTTGTTTTCCCCAGGTTGAAATTTTTTTATCTTGTTATACCTTGATTTTGATTTTTATGTACATCATTAGATTTTGACCTTGGACAAAGAAGATCTGAAGTTGCCTTTTCAAGAATATAGAGTTTTTTGAGATTTTTCTTGGAACTTCAGATTCTCTAATTGGACGCGGAAAGCCAGAAACAGTAACATATGTAATTTAGAGAGGCCATCAATGCCCCCAAAAGCTAAGCTTACCCTCTCACCTAGAAGAAGTAAGCAAGCACCGCCCACACAGAGAACAGAACCAACATACACAACCATTAAACCCCCCTAAAAAAAAAAACAGAAGACATCATAACAACAAACAAATCATAAATTCTGCATGCACAAAGTTGTTATTTATTTAAATATATAGAAGTGAAAAGAAGATATAAGAGTGCTCAAAAAATAGTTAAAAATTAATTAAGAAAATATAAAAATTAAAATTTGACAACATATTTTTAACTAATGAAAGCTTTATTTGATAAAGAAAATTCAATTTAAAAAAAGAAAGTGCAAAATCAAAGGTTTTAAGGACTCAATTAGATTTTATTGAAAGATTAATTGAGTTTATGAAGGGTTTGATTGCAAGAAAAATTGATTTTTAAGGCTTTAATTGGAAAAAATTAAATTTAGAGGTCAATTTGATTGAAGATTGGAAGAATTAACAAGTTTGGGGGACTTAATTAAACTTTGATTTAATTAACTAATGTCATCAAGGTCTTACTTCAAGAATATCAAAGTTTGGGGCTGATTTGGGTCATAATTGCAAGAAATTAAAGTTCAAGGGTCAAAGTGAAAAATAAAAAATATTGTAGGGCGCTTAATTGATTTTGCCGGAGGTAATTTTGAAACAATTAAAAGTTGAAGAGTCAATTAAAGACTTAATTGAATAATTCAGAAACTAAGGACTGTTTTGTGAATTATACTAAACTCTAGGGGTCCAATTGCAATTTAGCCAGGGGCGAAATTGAAAGGGGATTTTCCTGAATAAGGGGGCCGGATTACATAATTTCACGACTTCTATGACCAAACTGCAAATGACCATTCCCATCCTACAAACAGCGCCGTTTCAAATAACACTGTTCATCTTCTTCGCTTCATCAGACCAGAATGGAAAATAGACGTCTCGCCTGCCCCATGATGCGTCTTCATTATTATAGTAACGATCCTGCGAGTCCGTTTCATTTGCTGGGCGACCGCATGGCATTCTCTGGCTTTATAAAAGCCAGAGAAAGGCCATGACGAAGAGGAAGGTAAGTGAAAAAACATAACGGGAGACTTGTGTATTCCTGCAACACGCCATCAACTTTGTCTTCAGTAGCAGCTCCAAAGCTCCATCTTCAGCAGCAACTACACCAGAAAGTACAAAGCATTCCAGGAGAAGATCACAGTAGAAACCAAAATAGAAAAACAAAAAAAAAGGAGGAAAAAAAACCAGAGAAAAACCAGAGGGACGAACAGAAAAAAACTCAGAGGGACGAACAAGCAGAAATCAGGTGAAAAACCAGAAAGGATGAAAAACAGAAACAAAGAGAGACAGAGATAACAAGAAAAACAAAGCCAGAAAGAAAGAACAAGAGAAGACGAGGAGGAAAGCAAGACACAGAGGAGAGAGCGCCCCATCAGACAGTGCACCAGTGCAGTCGGCTTCGTCTCCAGGTATGTAAGTTCTTCATTTCCTTCCTCTCCTTTGCATTGTAATTCACTTGCTACTGTAACAGGCCTAGAACATTATTTCACGTTATCACCACACGGTTTTTTCTTTCTTCGATTTATTGACTGGTACACCAGGTGAATTCGTTGTTTAAACTTTAAAGTATAAATTTATTTACGACAGCGATGATTTAAAGTATTTTTTATTTAAAAATATATGAATTATGAATTCATAATCTTTCAACTAAAAATTCACTCTTTAATTTAAAAATATTGTATTTATAATGTTAAAAATATCTAAAATAAATTATGGTAGTTGAAATTGAATGGTAGCCGATCCAAAATGTAAACACTATCAGCTAGGGTTTGATCCGAATTCAACTATGCAATGCAATTGATTGGATACTTTTAAAACTCATTCGAGCTTGACTGCTTGAGATCACAGCTCGAAAATATTAACCCTAGTCAATTAAAAAAAAGTACCTTTTACTAAAAAATAATTAATGAGTTTTTTTATTGGATTTTAACTAAATATATGCTGATTAACCCGGGTTTTTAATTAGGTTAAGCTTTTTCTTTCCTCTTTTTTTTTTTTTTTTCAATCCAAGCCAGTATAAACGACAGGATTCTATAACAGAGATTGGTTTGGTTGTATTATAGAGCTTAGATAATCAATATACAGTTGGTAGAGAGTGGTGTTTTGTATGCTTTTATTACAGTAGAAAAGACCGGTCACCCACCCCCTCCTCTTTTCTCCTCCTCTCACGGCTTTTCTTTTTTTTTTTTCTACTATAGCAAATCGAACTTTTCCAAAAAAAGCAATCCCAAAAAGATTCTAAAATCGGCAGCAAGATAATTCACAAAAAATATTTTTAAAAAAATTAAAATTGCGGGCACGGTAAGATCCTTGTAGATGATCTATCATTTCTCAAGTACTTCATGGCAAATGGATCGACATATATCTTGTTCGGCAGTACTCGGCCCTAAAACCACAAGAGAGAGGAGGGATCGAACACATCTTGAATTCATATTTTTTAGAGAATTATTTTATTTTCAAGGGGATGTTATTTTTAGAGAAATAATTAGAGAACTAATAAGGCTATTAATTAATTAACTATTGTTGAACGCTGTGCTCTATTCCTGGTTTATGGAAAAAATCAAGTGTGGGGCTTCGTAGAAGAGAAGAGATATACGTCTTCCATTAGCCTTGTTTGTTTTCATAAAAACAAATTTCTGGAAACTATTTTTTTTTTATTTTTTTTATATTTGGTAAGCATAAAAAAAATTAATCAAAGAAAAGTGAATTCTAGTAAAAAAAAAAAATTAACTTTCATAGCATGAAAGTGTTAGAACACTTTGCTTTCTTAACCAAAACAAAAACATAACATTCATTCACTGAATTTAACACTCGTAGAAAATCAAGAGCCTTGTCAAGATAAAAGCATTAATTTCATCTTCATCAAATTGGAATTAAGATACGTACACACAAATAAATATTGCAGCCTGTCATTTAATCAAATATATAAATTGAAGTTGGCTTTCTTCAAATGAAAAAAAAAATATTTTAAGTTTTTAAAATTAAAAAAAATTATTAATAAATTTTAGTTGAGAAATATTTCTTCATATGGATTTGTGGTGAGTTACGTGCATGATGAGAACTCCGGTCAATCAAATTTTACTGTTATGGATGCCAAGTCTCCAAATCTTGACATTGTTGCAAAAGTTAAACTTCCTAGACGTGTTCCATATGGTTTCCATAGCCTATTTGTAAGTCAAGATAGCTTGTTAAATAACTGGTAATTACAAAAGACATGTGTATTCGAACAGTGCAATTAGCAGCTAGTTAATCTCGGACTTATCGTGTTTTTTCGGTGGAAAAGAACTTTTCAATAAATTTAAAATCTCGTTTTTCTTTTAAATTAAGTTTTTTTTATTGTTTTGATGTTTTATTTAAAAATAAAATAATATTATTTTAATATATTTCTAAATAAAAAATACTTTGAAATATAACCACTTATCATATATAAGCTTTTACTTTTAGGGAATAACAGCTGTAAATCAACTAGATTCAATTAATTTTTAGCTATGAGAGATGGGTTTGTGATTAAAAAAAATTGTTTCCCTTGACCTTTTTAATTCAAATTTTGGAGCCATCATTTAAAGAAAAGTTAATAAATTTCTTTAAATATATTAGATACATTTTAAAGGATACACCTTAAAAAAAATTAAAAAAAATAAATTAGTGTAAGGGCAATGTAGAGGCTAAAAGATCGTTCTTGAATTTTAGAAACAAATTTTTAATTACTGTAATTATTTTTCTAGTTGTTCTGGAAAACTTATAATGTTTTGAATTCAACTAGGTAAATTATTTGAATTATATAATTCATGACTTGTGTTTTTTAATCTAATTATCTAATATATATATATATATATATATATATATATATATATTCAGTTTATTTATGAATATAAAGAGTTTAAACACTTGGTTTTTAAGACAAAAAACTATCATGTTTTTATTTAATGTTATGGCAGGTAATTAATTGTGGCGAAACATCAAGAATTAATTGTGGCAACCAAATTCTTCAGATGTGAAAGGAAAGAATTTGAACATTTCAATGCATGATTACAGACTATAATAGATAGCTCGCCAGCGCTGATTTTTTTGGTTGCTATATAGAGCCTTTTAATAAAAAGTAAATATGCAAAGAGTCAACTTAAATTAAACATGCAAGGTAATGTAATTCCAGTAGCTTACTGCAACAATATCATAAAACATAGTTTAAACTGAGAATTGATAAAGACAAAAAGGCTGAATGGAATGTAGAGTAACAAAGGACATCTAATTTCAAAAGCAGTTTCTATAAACAGATGTAATCCAACAGCAGTCAAAAAGTTGCAGCAAGGTAAGATGGTAAGTAGCAAAGTGTTCCTGGCGCACATCGTTGTTTTCTGGGAGCTCCACTGCATCTGCAAGAATATTCAAGTTATCAATGTACATTGATTATAGGGGGGGCACATCAATGAAGTGTTTGTGTGAGGAAGAGTTTGAAAATGTGGACTGAATCTTTTTTATAAAAAAGGAAAAAGAAAAAAAGAAAAATGAAGAAGCAGTGGTTAAAAAATAGCGATGTTGATGTGAAGTATGAATAAAATTATGGTAGAACAAAGCTATGAAATGGATGAGCTGTCGAGGCATCAATCAAAGAACTTGCAAAGCAAAGAATAGCGATGTAATGGTAGAGTTTGAAGTGGTTCTTTGCAATGTGAACAATCTAAATTAGTTTCTCAAACCTTGCAGAGTTTCAGCTGGTTCTTTGCAATTTCGATCTAAAATATTGACTCGAACCTTATAGAGATTCGAGCCTCAACAATGTGGATGATTTAGTTTTTCTCGATGAGGAGCCAGGACTCAGGCTATAAGCTTATAGCAGTATATTTTCTCTCAACACGAGAATTGTAAATCTCGGCCAAAGGGGCATCGCATTTAATGCGAAATAATCATTGCATGACAATTTTTTCTAATCCAACATCCACAATCTACGAAAATCAAACGCAAACTGAGCTAAAACAAACGAGGCCCGATCTGGTAAACAAAGGCTTATCTGGATTCAAAGCCGCTGCAACAGGAGCCATTGCATAGAAAACCCATTCTCCCAAACGCCAAGAGCTAAGCCAGAGGAAAAGCCGAGAATGCAACCACAATTTTCTGACCCAACTTTGACAACTGCCCAAAACCAAAATCAACCTGAACCAGATGAAAGCCAGCCAGAGGCAAAACACAGCAAACCAAACCAGAGCAAAAGAAAACCCACCACCCCCAAAACCCAAAAGAAAAGCAAAAGAAAGAGTGCAAACCAGCTTGACCCAAGCGCAGCAACAGCTGGTAGAGCAGTCGAAGCCAAGAGAAGGCAATGGCATCCCCAGCTGAAAGCCCCCAAACCCAAACCATATTACTGGAGCTAAAACAAAATGACCCATCAGCTTGCAGCTTGGGAGATGGAAAGGCATGAAGAAATCCCAGCCGAAAGGCCCCAAACAATATTACTGGAGGCAAAAAAAAGTTACCCCTCAGCTTGAGAGATGGAAAGGCGCAAAGAAAAACCCGTGCATACCACTTCGATTTCAACAAATTCATGTGGCTTTTCCAGCTCACATACCGAAAGTACTGCTTTACCATTGTGTACAGTAAAAAAGGAAAAATAAGATAAAAAAGCTAGAGATTGTTAAAAGAAAGAGACTGAAAACTAGTGTTTTGTCTGCAAGGATAGAGAGCTAACTCCATGTGACTTTTGAGTAGTACTTTCAGTTCAATTCTAACTGTTCAAAGTAACTGTTTCTTGGTCTTTTAGTATTGATATTTGATAGCTAAGATAGTTTGCATGCCTGGGGATTGTTGATAGCTAAGATAGTTTTTATGTCTTGCCGGGTTCATGTTCGGGTGGACTAATCTTGCCTCGTGATTGTTATTCACTATAAAATATCAGAATTGCAGTAACATATGCTTTTGTTTTCCCCAAGTTGAAATTTTTTTATCTTGTTATACCTTGATTTTGATTTTTATGTACATCATTAGATTTTGACCTTGGATAAAGAAGATCTGTCGCTGCCTTTTCAAGAATATAGAGTTTTTTGGGATTTTTTCTTGGAACTTCAGATTCACTGATTCTCAGCGGGCAAACAAAAAGAAGCAAGAAAGCAAAAACTATTGCATGCACAACTCTCATCCAACTCGAGACAAGAGAAACTATTTCGCTCCTTTATCATAACCTTCTATAAACACTTGAGATAAAAAAAAAAAAAAAAGGCAAATCTGTAAGCATGTTGAATTCAGGAAATAAGAAAATGTAGAGAAACATGTAAAAGAAGACTCTTTTACCTTTGATTCTCCATGCCCACCCCCTTTTCTTCCTCTCTATCTCCTCTCACATCCATTATACAATATGCCAAAGAACATTAGTGTTTTGTCTTTTTTACTATTCATTAAAATACAAGTTATCATAAATTGAAATAGTGTAGTGACATGACATGGTTATTCTTATTAAAAAAAAAAAAAACATGTTTGTCATGCAATTTGGAGTGAGGTGATCTTTTTTATAGGATATATATGACATTGAAATAATGATTAAGAACAAAATAATTCGTTTGAGCTTTTTGAACTACAATGTAGATATTAATTAGCCCTACAAGGCACAAAAATTTAGTCTTTGAGTTGGAGATTTCTTTTGTATTTCAAGAAAAATAAATTGTGAAGATATATCAATATCCTGGAGGAAGGGAAAATATATGATGGTGTTGAGGGGCTTCACCATCTTTTTATTTTATAAATATATCATTTTATTTTTATTATAAATATTATTATTTTTATTGTTATTATTAAGGGGCCAGACCCTAAAA
>Ga0325414_1005168_pt1 | contig 13739 bp, 8 predicted proteins | sample PopdelMetagenome_8_FD_206183 | JGI IMG/M metagenome (GOLD analysis project Ga0325414, IMG submission 206183) | Populus deltoides microbial communities from Bellville, Georgia, United States - Leaf-PdKOR-R3 | ecosystem: Host-associated > Plants > Phyllosphere > Phylloplane/Leaf | place: USA...
TAACAAATAAAATAAATTTGTAGAAAATACCTAGAAAGCATGAAACTTTATTGATCGATAATAAATGTGATTATAGACCAACAAAACTAATTTAAATAGTCTTCCCTAACTAACTAGGCTAAATAAGAAGAAAAAAAAGACTTTAAATCCATAAATATTCAAAACATAACAGAGACAAAGGAAATCATATCGGATATTTGGAATTTTGAAATAGGTACAATCCGTCAACTTTCGGCTAAATTTGTATAAAGAGATGATATAAAGAGATGAAACCTGGATATTTAATTTTATGAATTAATTTTTATTTTTTTTCATTTGTTTGATAACCTAATTAATTTTGATATAGATGAACTAATAATAGTGCTTGGTTTTCCTGGAACAAACTTATACAGACACTTGCATGCATATGTGTTTATGAGAGCGTTTGTTTACGCTGCAGCGGTTGCGTTTCGCTTGAAACGCAGCTCCTGCATGTTTGGTTATCAAAAAAATGGGATTTACTGTTCATGGGCCCCGCCTTTTATTGCGTTTGCAACGCAGCAACGATCGAAGCAGCTTGGAGCTGGTTTTGTTGCAACTGTGTTACAACATAGTAACAATGGCGCGCCTTGCAGCAGAGAAATAACCAGCCTTTCCCCTTCCCCTTCCCGTTCTCCTCCTTCTCCTTCTCCTTCTCCTTCTCCTTCTTCTTCTTCTTCTTTTGCACCATGTCTCCACTGTTCTGCAACGTGAACAGTGGAGACTCCACTGTTCACGTTGAAGAACAGTGGAGCGCAGCTCCTTCACTACCGCCTAGGGCCGCCGCCCCTTCTCCTTCTCCTTCCCCTCCTCCTCCTCCTCCTCCTCCTTCTTCTGCACCATGTCTCCACTGTTCTGCAATGTGAACAGTGGAGTCTCCACTGTTCACGTTGCAGAACAGTGGAGCGCGGCTCCCTCACCACCGCCAAGGGCCGCCGCCCCTTCCCCTTCTCCTTCTCCTTCTCCTTCTCCTTCTCCTTCTCTTTCTTCTTCTTCTTCTTCTGCACTTCTCCATGTCTCCACTGTTCAGCTACGTGAACAGTGGAGATCAACTCCATTGTTAATGGGCCGGACCCGAACCTAAATGCATCGAACCGGTCCGACCCAAACCTAAATGCATTGAATCGGATGTGACCCAGTAAAATAAAAAAAATCTAAAATTTTTTCTCAATATTGTGTTTTATTTGAAAAACTAATGTTTCACATGATTCAATGGCACTAAATAATTACATTTGCAGGAGATCGTATGATGGCCTAACATTTGCAGAATTTGATCGCAATCCCAATTTTATTCCTGATGATATTTTACCTTATGTTGTTGCACGCTCAAGAAACCATGGAAACTGTAGTCCTTATTGAATAGATTTCATACATGATGAAATTGAACATAGTTTAATCTGACAATAAAAATACTTTATATAAAGTATTGTTTATTTCATGATGTAATAGCAGTAATTAAATCGTTAATATTTCAATTAAAAATCATCAATATTAATATATGTCTTTTTTAATTATTTTATAATCTCAATTTGAAAAGCATTTTTTAACCAAACACATTAAACTACTTTTTCTTCAACCTCAATTTCAACCACAGTTTTAACCAAACATCTATTTTTTCAAACCAACCTCAACTAAAAGTACTTTTTATAAAACAACTTTTTTCAAACCACAACCGCAACCGCTACCACAATACCAAACACACTATATCTATGTGTGTTTACGCTATGTTTAGGTCATATCATAGAGGCTTTCTGAAGAAGAGATCAGTGGTTTGAAAGAGTTGTTCAGAATAATATAATAATATATAGACATTGATGGCAAATTATTCTTTGATGTTGTCCTCAACTTTTTTCTTTGTGGAGAACTTTTTTTTTTTTTTCATCCATAGCCACAATGATTATTCAGACCAATCCCACAATCACAACAACTTTTCCAAGAAACTCAACTACTCTCCAACATTCATTAATGGATTTCTTCTCATTTACATAGAGGCAGAGCCAAAACAGCACACAAAGTATGGACCATATTGACCAATACTTATGCTAAACCATCTCGTGGACACATCATACAAGTCAAAACCCTTCTCAAACATGATACCAAAAGTACTCTGAATAGTATTGACTTCATTTAATCAATTAAAGCTTGTGCATTGAACTTGCTATACTTGGTGCACCAATGGATGAGAAAGATCTCACAGACAAAATTCTAGATGGACTGCGAGATGCTTACAAAGAATTGGTTCATGTCGTTCAAGCATGTGATAAACTGATCTTATTTAATGAGCTTTATGAGAAACTTATAACATTATTTGAAGCTTCTTTTCAAGGAAAAACAAAGGAAGCTGCTCATTTTCCAACCACTATCAACCCAACAAACAGGACCAACACAAATTGGCAATCACAAAAAAACAATAATTGACTTCTAAACCCTCTTGGAAACACTGGCTGGCGTTCATCTACCAAGTCCAATATATGTCCTCCAGTGACTTTATATTCCCCGCACAACACCCTGTGGCAATCGCCCATCCCCACGCCCTTACTTAAGCCACTATCAGATTTATCACATGGCCAAGTGATGGCTGTCATTCCACCTAGAACTAATTCAACATCCAACATAGGATCTACACTGCCCTGCATAACAACTGCCGACCATCAGCAGCACCGTCGACCGTCAGCAACATTTCAGCTCTTGTAGCATTCCAGCCTATCCCTCTAGCTCAACATTCTGCAACAACACTGACTGCTCTCTCAAAGCTAGAGTAGTATATTTCGTGGCCAACAGCTTCATTCTCCTTTCACAACAGCGATAAGCGACCGAAACCCGGGGGGGGGGGGAGCCAGGGAGAAAACAGAGTGACCGAGGGAACAGGAGAGAGGTAGAGAAGAAGGGAACCCAGAAAGAACCAGAGAAAGACGACAGAAGGAGCAAGCAAAAAAAGAAGAAGCGGGAGTAGAGGGGCGTCGTCCAAAGTCAGTGTTATTCCCAGTCTTCGCCTCCAGCAGAGCCTGCGGATCAGGTAAGTTTTTCGTTCCCTCCCCTTCCGTTTTTAATTACCTGTGCACTGTGCAAAGCATGCGGGAGTAATTACCGCATGCCAGGAACAATGACCAGGCTGAGCCTGTTGGATCCAGTCCAGCCCGTATGGCTGGGTTGGATCAACCAAAAAAACGTTGAAGTTATTCTGGGCCTGGGCCTCAAACCCAACCGGCTTAATTTTTTTTGGGCTAAGAGTGTGATTGGCAAAACAAGCCCTTTTAGATATCAGAAAATTCCATAAAAATTCAGCGATCTTGTGAATTTATTTATGGGTCTCTCGCATTTTCTTTTGTTGGCTTTGCTATATATTTGATTTGTGGATTTTTACCGTGAATGTGAATGTTATGTGTGATACATGTCTCCCTTTCTTTCTTTTTTTTTTTCTAAAACAATTTAAAAATAAAAAAATATTTTTCTTTTCTTTTAATCCAAATTTTGCGGATTTTATTCTCTGACGCAAGAGTCAGGAATATCATACTTTTTGGGTTACACAATATTTACTAACGTCAGAGTTGCGAATATTCATAGGTGAATATTCACTGATACCAGAGTCAAGAATATTATAGGAAGACCAATAAAAAAAAACAAACTCTTAGCAATTTAAGATAAAATCAGCAATGCAGCTTGCCTCATGTAGGACACTTAAGGGGTCATAGTATATTTCCTTTCATGAAACCAGTCACGTATCATAAAATCTCTATTAACCAATTAGGGTTAATATTTGACTTACCTTATAGCCAAATATTTTCATCAACGATCTAATATTGACTATTATAAAACATTCAGTCCAATTGTTAAAACCACTATTATGAGGCTCGTTCTTAGGATTGATGTTAGTTGTGGTTAATCTCTTTAAGAATTAGATCTCTATTGACCAATTAGGGTTAATATTTGACTTACCTTATAGCCAAATATTTCATCAACGATCCAATATTGACTATTATAAAACATTTAGTCTAATTGTTAAACCTATTATTGCGAGGCTCGTTCTTAGGATTGATGTTAGTTGTGGTTAATCTCTTTAACAATTAGGTGTCAACAATGCCTTTATTTTGATTATTAGAAGAGGTTTATATAGCTAAACCACTAGCCTTCATTGATTCTAATCATCCAATATACATTTACAGGCTTCGTAAAGCCATTTATGGCCTTAAACAAGTGCCAAGAACTTAGTACCATAAGTTAAACAAGTGCCAAGAACTTAGTACCATAAGTTAAGCCAATCTCTTCTTATAACCGGCTTTAAGAATTCTCATATTGATACTATTGACCTTTAGGTTATATATTAATATTTTATGTATTTAGATGATAACAATTAAATAAAATTGGACTAATAACATGCTTTGTTAACAATAAGTTTAAACAAGTTTATATGAAGATCATCAACAAGTATGAAGATTTAAATGAAGAAATTAATCAACAAGTTCAAGATGCAAAACAAGTGAAGACTTAGTTATTAATTATTCATTTTAGTGCAAATTATGTAAATCTTTTATATCTAACATGATAACACAAATTAAAATGAATTCATACACTTCAAATTGCATGCATCATAGGATTGATATGCATTTAGTTGGTTCGAAACTCATTTGGCTTAAAACTGCTAAAACTAGATTTTAAGTTGAATTGGTTGACCGTTTGTCCATACAAGGTGAATTGGTTGACTAATTGGCTTGACCAATATGAATTGGTCGACCGTTTCATCTTAAAAGGATTCAAATTTCAAATGTCTTTGCAACGCATTCAACTTTTAACATATCATTTTCAAAATCTTTGATTGTTTTTATTGAGTCGACATTGATATTGCTCTTTTTAAAAAAAAATCAAAATACAAATGTTGGACCAAGCAATTAGGGGAGGAGAAAAAATTCTCTACCTATAATAATAAAAAAAGAACATAAAAAAACCCTAGATATAGTTTTCTAAACCTAGTCGCCACCCAACAACCTCCCTCCTTTTGCTAAACCACAGCTCTCAATATTTTTTCTAACTTTCCCCATGATCTCTCTCTCAATACATGCCTCCACCTCCATCATCCTCACCAGATTATCTTCTCTATAAACACACAGGAGCCACCAACCTTACTTCCAAACTCTCCTCTCCGAGCTTATCACAACTATACCCATAACCCTTCATAGTCCAGCCATGACAGCTAAAATAAAAGTAACCCAGACCAACAACCTGCCTACCATTCCTGAGTTTCAAGAATGGAAAGGGAACGTATGCACAACCTCCTATGAAAACACCGTCAATTTACGTCTCTCACATATCTCATAACTTAGGGGCAAACTCGGTAACTGGGCAACATTTTATCCTTTTTACCCCCATCTATCCAACTCAAGCTCGGATCAACATGAAACTAACAACATAAAGACCTTTGAATGATAGGTCTACTAGTCCTATATACCATGATAAATCACTTGCTATAAAAGAGAGATTGAGAGCATTTAAATGAAATAATTTGACTAAACTTGTTTTAACAACTGAAGTTTGTTTGGTTCCAAACATTGAGGTGTCGAAGGAGTTTAGAGTGCTAGACTTTGTCAAGTATAGCGGGCTAGAATGCATAAACACCCATTTCTAGTCATACTACAATAAGATGGCTGAAATGATCCATAACAATAAGATGTTGATATATTTTTTCCAAGGTAGTCTTACTAGATCTGTCTTGAGCTGGTACATGAGACTAGACAATACCAAGATCAATAAATGAAAAGACCTGACAGACGCCTTCTTGAAGCAGTATAAATTCAATATGAAAATTACTCTTGACAAAACCAGCCTAATGACCATGGAGAAGGGAAACAAAATGTTTGTGATGCAAAACAATAGTGAGATAAGGCAATACATGTCTAGCCTCCACTGATAGAGATATAAATGCTGATGTTCTTCGCCAACACCTTCCAATTGTAGTTCTGGTTGAAGAGGATTACTACAAAGACAGTGTTTTAGATCAACCGAACTAAAAGTTTTGAGAAGATTAATTTTGGAATAACGGTTTATTTGTCTTTACAAACTTGGTAGGCAAAGCACTTGAAAAGTCTTTACTCTGCAAGTATTGTTTAACGTGTGCGGCGTCGTAGCGATGCGTCCACTCTTGGATTGTATCTGGAAAATGGGTGAGACAAGGGTTTCTTAGATTTTATCATTGGAATGGAGGAATGAGAGTTGCCACCTAGTATTTTGGTTACTAGAAACCATAACTGGTCTCAGAGATTGGGCACAGAGACTGGTTGCATAAAGAGAAGGTATTAGCACCTTAAATACGTCATACCTAAGGTAAGCTGCATTGTTTGATTGTCTGATAAAAGCTAAGGTATGGTCGTATTTTCTAGTTGTTGGTCCATCTAAGGTTTAAGAAAAATCCTCCTTAGTAAGGAGATCCTTATCTTATTGGGTAAAACCTAACCATTCTAACATCAATAAAAAAGAACTACCTTTTTAATATCAAAAATACGCTTTACGTATAAATTCATAATCCCAAATAGTAAAAGAAAACAAAATATTTTTTGGGTATTTTTGAAATATTGGCCTAGTTCTCATGACTTTAATAAATTGGTTATTAAAGCCAAAATGCATGGTGACCATATATTTTTTTGAATTTTTTTGTATGAAAATATGATATGATTTTTTTTAATCTTTGAGAGACTTGGCCGTATGCATGAAAACAAGACATTTCTTTTTGTTTCATAATTTTTTGCAATGTTTCGATGAAAACCGAGTATTTTAATACCGGAGTTATATCTTTATGGCATAAAATTACGAACCAATATTAAGCAAATTTGATTGAGAAATACGCGGGAAAATCACAAAAGTTTTTAAAAGATTTTTTTTGTTTTTTTAAAATTTTTTGGACTTAGCCAAACTCAGCCTAGTGAACAGTGGAGAACTCTCCACTGTTCACGTGAACAATGGAGAGTGAATTAATTCACTCTGTACTTTTCAGTTGCAGAACAGTGAAGGTTGCATGCAGAGGAGGAAAAGAGGAAAATAAAAGTAGAAGAAGCTGACTTGCGGTGGCAGTGTAGTTGTTGACGGTGGGCGAAGAGCAAGACTGGAGATGGTTTGTGGAGGACGCTTCTAGTTGTTCTTCCTCTTTCTCTATATTTTCCTTCTGCCTTTCTCCTGTTATCTCTTCTCCTATTGTTCTCTGGCTGTGGCGGTGCTGCTGGTGATGAGATTGGTGGTGGCTGAAGGTCTCGCTGGAGAGAGAAAGAAAGAAAAAAAGGTGGTAGAGAAGAAAAGGTCGTGGGAAAAGGATGTTTTTTTGTTGAATTTGGACCCAATCTCCTCCCCCTTTAGACTATGAAAATCAAATATATTTAGAGAAGATGGAAGAGGGATACTTTTTCTCCGGTGGTGCCAAATCTTGGCCCTTGGTTCAACCCGAAAACATCCCAACCGTTGGTTCAAAGTAGCAATGATGAATTGTCAGTTTTGTGCAGGAAAATGGTTGGTCGAGATGGCCACTTTGGGGCGGTGCCACCGCTTCTCAAGCCTCGATCAACCCGAATGGATTACACTAGCATGTATTCAGGTGTCAGGGGATCGTTTCCATGTACGTTTCGTCAAATTTGGTTGAGAAACAAAGCTTTAAATCCCTCGAGAAGGTGGCCACTCAACTAGCCTTGCTGAAGAAGAAGATGAATAGTCATCTTCCAATAACGCCGTTTTGGCCAATTGTGATTTAGTCTTTTGATTTGTGATTTATTTCTATCTACATCCCTAGTTGGCTTCAAACTATTAATTTTGTTCAATTTTACCCTTGGAGAACTTCAATTCAAGCCCTAGATTTCAGAATCTTTTTCCCTTTGGTCCTTGATTTCAGATTAATGCAATTTGACCCTCAATTGATAATTAAACTTTAAATTTATTCAATTTAGCCCCTGATTCGGTCAATTTCAGTTCCTCTATTTACGCACCTTTTCCAATTTGGTCTTTGGTTATGAATTTATTCAATCAAGTCCCTAATTGGCCATCAAACTTCAATATTTATGCAATTAAACCCTTGATTTGACCAAATCAACTCTTAAAATTATATTGACCCCTAAACTTTAATATCTTCCTATTAAAGCCTAAAATGACTTAAAAAACAATGTTTCCTTGCAATCATACCCTCCATAAATTCAATTAAACGTTCAATAAAATTTAATTGAGTCCTTAAACATATGATTTTGGACTTTTCTTTCTCAAATTGAATTTTCTTTATCAATAGGGCCTTCATCGGTAAAACATATACCATCAAATTTTAATTTTTTTACTTTTGAACTTCCTCAACCAATTTTTGGCAATTTTCTGGGCGCTTTGGCATCCTCTTCTCACTGCTATTATTTTTTTTTGTTTTCTTCCGAATATAAATTTTTTTGTCTTTTTTTGTATTTTCTCCTTTTTTGTGGGACCTAAAAATGAGTAACAACAAGTATTGTATAGAAGGGGCTCATTAGTACTTAAAAGTGCATTTTTATCAAGGTTTTATATCATCATTTTGCACTTGAAGTATCAATAACTCCTTAACTAAAACATGTTTTATAATAACATATCTAATAATATAAGATACCTTTAATTTATGGTAAATGTTCATCTTAAATGCAGGCCTATTACATAAATGAAAGAATTGATTGATGAGTTGAAGTACTGAAATTGAAAGGACAAAGAGATGGTCAAACTTAGAAAAGAGATGTTGGTGCAGTTCAAACTGGAACATTGTTCGGTAATCGGGTCATATCTGGAGCTGTAGATCTTGGATTTAGGTCTACTTTATATGGATGGAAAGATAAGACATAGGCCTACAACTTTCATGAGGAGCCCAAGATTTAACAAGGCCGTATTCAAGTCCAAATTGTAGCAATAATGAAGAAGTCCGAATATATCCTGCAGTCCAGACACTGTTCAGCCCATATCTCGAGTTCTAGTAGTCCAAATAAGCTCAAAGTTTTACCCTGGAAAGATGAGACAATTTCCTAGAACTTTCATGATTGAAGTCTGTTCAAAGTATGACGTTATCAATGATGTTTTTGGCAGACAAGAAGATAAGAATTGTCACCAAGTCAAGATATGGCCACCCATTCATCAATTTGTCAACAAATCAATAGTTCTGAATTTTGGACTATAAAAGGAGGCATTTGCCATGTATTTAGGCATCTTGGTGTTCAGATCAAGATCATGCTCTTACTTTCTCTCTTTGTATTTTTGTAATGTTTAAGTTTTGCTTTCATTAATATCTAGTTTATGCCTTTTATTTCCTTTTCTTTACCTAGTTAACTTCTTTCTCATTTATGTTCTTATCTTTGTCGCACATGTGCGGCGTCGCGACGAAATAATATGATTCCCACTTTAAATCTAAAATGTAAACCTATCTATATCTATTTGACAAATATGGGGAGACAAGAAAATATTGTCTTTTGTTGGTGAAAAATGGAATGGGAGTCGCCACCTAGTATTTTGGTCACTAGGAACCCTAACTGGTCTTGGAGATCGGGTACGGGGACTGGTTGCGTAAAGGAAAGGTATTAGCACCCCAAATATGCCTTACCTAAGGTAAGCTGCATTGTTTGATTGTCTGATAAAAAGCTAAGGTGTTATTGTATTTCTAGTTGTTGGTCCGTCTATGGTTCAAGAAAAGTCCTTCTCAATAAGGAGGTCCTTATCTTATCGGGTAAAACCCTAACCGTTCTAACGTCTATATGAAAGATATATTTTTAATATCAGGAATATGTTTTACGTATAAATTTGTAATCCAGATACTAAAAGAAGACAAAACGATTTTTTTAGAATTTTTGAAATATTGGCCTAGTTCTCGTGGCTCTAACAAACTTGTTGTTACAGCCAAAGTGCATACTAATACATATATTTTTTTGAAATTTTCTTTGTTGTATGAAAATATGATGTGATGATTTTTTTTTTAATTTTGGAGAGACTAGGCCGTATGCATGAAAACAAAACACTTTTTTATATTTTTATATTTTTGATGTCTTGACGAAAACCAGGTATTTTAATACTGGATTTGTATCTTTACGGTATAAAAATACAAACCAGTATTAAACAATTTTGATAAAAATATGCAGGAAAATCAGCAAATTTTTTAAGGATTTTTCAGAATTTTTTAATTTTTTTTATATATCTATATATAAATAATATAAAAAACATTATAATAAATAATATATAATATTAGGTAGGCCGGGCTAGGCCGACCCAACTAACTGGGTCGGACTCAGCCCAAAATGGTTGGGCCGATCTCGGCCCAGAAAATCTCTTATTTTTTTTCTGGGCCAGACCCGGCCCAGAAGGCATGGATGGGCCAGAATCAGCCTGGCCTAGAAAATAAACTGGCTGGGCCAGCACCAACCTGGCCCAGAGAAGAAAAGGAATATCACCGATGGGCCAGAATCAGACTGGCCCAACAAAAACAAAACTGGCGGGGGGAATTATTTGCCCCCCACCCTCCTGCATGCAGAACAATATTCGTTCTGCATGCAGGAGGGAAAACGGCCACCGAAAGCAAAAGCAAAGAGGGGGAGGAGGGTGTACCTGGCGCGGAGGAGGCGGTGTTGCTGGTCTGACTACTTCGCTGGTGGTGCTGTGGTGGAGGCCGGTGGCGGTGTCGTGGCTCACGAACGGCGACTCCAAGCAGCGACGCTGCTGTTTCAAGCGGCGGAGAGAGAGATTCTTCCTCTTCCCTTCTCTCGCGTTTTCTTCCCTATTCTTTTGTTTTTTTAGTGGTTTCCCCTTTATCCTCCCGGTTTGTTTTCAAGTTCCCTACCCCGTTTCAAGCTTTTCCTTCCTCTCCGTTTGGGTTTATCAGTGGTTCTCTTTTTCCATTCGTTCTCTCTCCTCGGTTCGTTTTCTATTTCTCTCCGTTTCTTCCCTCTTTTTTTTCTTGCTCTGTTTTCGTTTTCTCTCCGCGTTTTCCTTTTTTTGTCCCCTTCTTTCTCTTCTCTATGTTCCCTGTTTTCTCTCCTCCTCCTTGTGTTGGCGTTGAGCCTCTATTTATAGAGCCAAAGGAGTGGGGCTCATTATTGTCGCGCATGGGGCAGGGCAGCGCCGGTCGGTTGGCCAGTGGGCGCCGCTGGCAAGGCGTGTTGCCCCTGGTTTCTCATCATCAAGGCTTGGGGTTTCGAGACTTCTGCAAGGCACGCGACTCGCAGGAATTAATGAAGAAAGAGGAAGAAAACTGTCTTCCTTCCCCTGCTGCATGTCCGGGGGAAGGAGAAAGAAGAACAGTGTCGCTCAAAACGACACTGTTCTGCCTCTTTTTTTTTTTAACATGAAACGGCGTCGTTTTATACAAAACGCGCCGTTTCATTTAAATGTGGCGCCAGCAAATGTTTTCCAAATCAGTCCTTAATTTATCCTTTGTTCTTTGAAGTCCTTACAATGTAATCTGGATTTTAAGCATTAATTCAATTGCATCCCTGCAAATTTCGGTATCCGCCCCTATAGTTGGCCGCGTTTTTCACTTTGATCCTTGGCCTCTGATTTATGCAATTTGACCCTCAATTGATCAATAAACTTTTAATTTCTTTAATTTGGCCCCTGATTTTGTTAATTACAGCCCCAATATTTACGCGCCTGTTCCAATTTGGTCCTTGGTTTCGGATTTTCTTAATTAAGTCCCTAATTGGCCATTAAACTTCAATATTTATGCAATTAAGCCCCTGATTTAACCAAATCAACTCTCAAAAATTATAATTTGACCCCAGAACTTTAATTTCTTCCAATTGAAGCTCAAATTGACTTAAAAATCAATTTTTCTTACAATCAAACCCCCTATAAATTCAATTAAACCTTCAACAAAATCCAATTAAGTCCATAAACATCCAATTTTGGACTTTTCTCTTCAAATTAAATTTTGTTTTCCCACAAGGCTCTCATCATTCAAGTATATACTGTAAAAATTTCAATCCTTGTATTTTTTAACCTCCTTAATCAATTTTTCTGATCCCTTTCTGAGCGCTCCAACCTCCTATTATTTTTCTAATTTCTTCCAGCTATATATTTATATATTTATTTTTATTTTTGTGTGGGGACCCAAAAATGGGTTACAACAGATGCCCCCTCTTTATAATACTTACGGAGCAGGGGTTTTGCGTAGTAAGTTTTATAAAGATAAACAAAACTAAACTTCCAAAACTTAGTCATCTTGAGATCCCAATCTGGCGATCTTCTGACTTCTAACTTTGATTAGACTAACTTGGAATTCCATCTGAGATCCCTTCTGGCGATCTCTTTTAACCAAATTTTTTTTATATATGTAGCTTGACCCACCTGAAATCCCATCTGGCGATTTCCTTTAGCCAGAGCTAATATCTATGTTGCGGTTGGGTTAACCTGAGATCCCTTATGGCGACCTCCTTTAACTAAAACCAAAAAAACTGTAATTGTAGCTTGCTCAACTTGGAATCCCATCTGGCGATTCCCTTCAACCAAAATGAAATATGAGGTCCCTTCTGGCGACCTCCTCAATATCGAAATACGAGATCTCTTCTGGCGATCACCTTTAACCAACAACCTATAATTATAACTCAATTAACTTGGAATCCCATCTGGCGATTCCCTTTAACCAAAACTTGGAATCCCATTTGGCGATTCCTTTTAACCAAAGCTGAAATATGAGGTCCCTTCTGGCGACCTCCTTTGACCAATATCAAAATGCGAGATCCCTTCTGGCGATCCCCTTTAACAAAAAATCTTGGAATCCCATCTGGCGATTCCTTTTAACCAAAGTTGAAATATGAGGTCCCTTCTGGCGACCTCCTTTGACGAATCTCAAAATACGAGATCCCTTCTGGCAATCTTCTTTATCAAAAAATCTTGGAATCCCATATGGCGATTCCTTTTAACCAAAGCTGAAATATGAGGTCCCTTCTGGCGACCTCCTTTGACCAATATCAAAATGCGAGATCCCTTCTGGCGATCTCAATCAACTTGGAATCCCATCTGGCGATTCCTTTTAACCAAAGCTGAAATATAAGGTCCCTTCTGGTGACCTCCTTTGACCAATATCGAAATACGAGATCCCTTCTGGCGATCTCAATCAACTTGGAATCCCATCTGGCGATTCCTTTTAACCAAAGCTGAAATATGAGGTCCCTTCTGGCGACCTCCTTTGACCAATATCGAAATACGAGATCCCTTCTGGCGATCTCAATCAACTTGGAATCCCATCTGGCGATTCCTTTTAACCAAAGCTGAAATATGAGGTCCCTTCTGGCGACCTCCTTTGACCAATATCGAAATACGAGATCCCTTCTGGCGATCTCAATCAACTTGGAATCCCATATGGCGATTCCTTTTAACCAAAGCTGAAATATAAGGTCCCTTCTGGCGACCTCCTTTGACCAATATCGAAATACGAGATCCCTTCTGGCGATCTCAATCAACTTGGAATCCCATCTGGCGATTCTTTTTAACCAAAGCTGAAATATAAGGTCCCTTCTGGCGACCCCCTTTGACCAATATCGAAATACGAGATCCCTTCTGGCGATCTCAATCAACTTGGAATCCCATCTGGCGATTCCTTTTAACCAAAGCTGAAATATAAGGTCCCTTCTGGCGACCTCCTTTGACCAATATCGAAATACGAGATCCCTTCTGGCGATCTCAATCAACTTGGAATCCCATCTGGCGATTCCTTTTAACCAAAGCTGAAATATAAGGTCCCTTCTGGCGACCTCCTTTGACCAATA
>Ga0325414_1005170_pt1 | contig 13737 bp, 5 predicted proteins | sample PopdelMetagenome_8_FD_206183 | JGI IMG/M metagenome (GOLD analysis project Ga0325414, IMG submission 206183) | Populus deltoides microbial communities from Bellville, Georgia, United States - Leaf-PdKOR-R3 | ecosystem: Host-associated > Plants > Phyllosphere > Phylloplane/Leaf | place: USA...
TTCCAAGCTGTTATCTGTTCATCAAAGTCCAGAGAATACAGGCTTAGAGAGCTTTTTTTCTTTTTTAAAAGAACAATTAACATCACTAATTCGAACAGGAAGAATTCCATTTGTAGGGAACAAATTAAAAAACTGAAGGTTTTTATACATACATGAATGGTAAAGGTTAAACGTAGAAAATTTATATTAGAGTAATTGAATTTCACATTCCAATTTCTTAAAGACTTTAACTTCTTCTTTTTTCCTTAAAAAACATTAATTACATCGATAGCTTATATTTTTGAATCAGCTAAGCATTTAGGAATACTTAATTTGACCGTGATCATTCCATACTTGAACATCACTGTTGAGCCACATAGCTAGGGGGTTGTTTTTTCGTGCTAGTTAACACGTGAGAAGACATTCAATTACCTGGAACCGTGATTGCACGAGACTAATACAGCCAACTATCCCAGGGGAAAAGAGTTTGACGAGAATGAAAGAAATCTTGCAATTTACAAGAGAAATGAGGACATTGAACCTGCTCTTGGACATTTCAAAAATTAGTTTTGAAAGTAAATTAAATTCCAGAGTCTTTGCAAGGAAATCCAAACTTAGATTGCTCAGGATTTATAACTCTGGAGTTAAAAATAAGTGTAAAGTGCACCTTCCTCATGGCTGGCGTCAAGTTCCTTTCTTAGGAGATGAGATATCTGCGTTGGGATGAATAATTGTTTTGACCTGAGATCTTTGCATTCCAGTTTTTGTCTGGAGAAATTTAAACTAGCTATTATCTAGACACAAAACAAGAATCTAATCGATTTAAAATATGCCAGCCTTGGCAATTGTGAGACCCTTTCCATGCCAGATTTTCTCAAACGCTAGAAATTAACCTTGAGAGATTGAATCTTCAATTTTGTTGTACAAGTTTAATATGGTCAAGGTTACTTCACCGATTCAATATCGGGACAAGCTTATTGATTTGGATCCAAGAAACTGCACATGCCTTATCTCTCTTCCGAGTAGATTTTGTTACAGATTTCCCATCTCTTAACCTCTCTAGTTGTTCAAATGTCAATAAACAGCATGCAGTTGGTACCAACATATTGAAAACGACGCCTTAACTTCAATTGCCTCGGTGCTAGACTGCTAGTAATCTCAGTTAACTGTCTGTTTTATGTCCAGAGACTGCTAGTAATCTCAGTTAACTGTCTGTTTTATGTCCAGAACCTGTGGCTGTGTTTGATATGACGTATAGAGAAAGGATGCTTTGATAACCCTTTTCATTTCGCTTGATTTCATTACTGAAGCTATAATCACAAACGTTTGTGTCTTTTTCAAAGAAAGAAAAAACAAAGGTGTTTTGCATAAGTGCACTGGTCGATATAGAACTCTCTCTCCTAAGCCAATTGAAGTAGCGATGAGCCTGTGAATCAATTGCTACTGTAGTATTGTCTCTCGATTCATTAGGCATCTTGGAAACACATGCATGGAATTCTTCTTGCTTGCTTCAGCATCTCCAAGTTATTGATAACTGTATGACATGTTTATCCATACTTAACTATCATGGCCATTAAACTTACAAGTTTATTTAAACAGTAACGGGATCTGAGGATGATAAACAAGGGCTGGTTTGTTAATTAGCCTCAATTCAAATGTAATTATTTTTGTTTTTCATGTTCTTTTAAAAAAGACCGACCAAGCACATTTCAATCCTACTCTTAGGATTGTGCATTGAAAGTTTCCGATGGTATTTCCACACAAACACCAGCACTAGAAATCATGGTATCACCTCATGCTGTACATTTAATATTCATCATATATAGTCTGGTTAAGTTTCATAAAGACAGCCATAAAAACTAGAACAAACTGAAACAACAGCTAAAAAATGACTTTCAGGCTACAGAGCATCTTTAAATCCCCCACGACAACATCCATGCATGATAATACATCAGCTTATCTGTGCTTGTAGTAAAAAAACGAGCTGATTCAATTAGTTAGTTGTGCTTGTAGTAAAAAAGATGATTCTTCTAAACGTAGGTCATCTTTTTATCACTCGGGCTATCTAAATAGCATTCTCTGAGGAACTTTTGTTCTCAATTTGAGTTGTTCTTGGTTCGAGCTGCCTTAATCATCATGTTAAAAGGTTATACAGCAGTACGTTGTGTTTATCGATTGTCAAGGAATATTTCCGAGGACCCATGCATGGTAACAAATGACACAACTTAGTGCAATAGAGCTTTTTGTTCAATGTTTGTTGAAAAATAATTCATGGACTTTTGAAAAAATAGTAGAAAAATAATATTAAGATCTATAATGTAAACATGGACCTCCCTCAAGGACTAAGTCCCTTTTCTGAGTAGATGAGGTATTTACATAGGGATGGATGTCTCTGAGATGTTTGCCTTGTAATTAAATTTTGATCGGAACCCCGTTTGAGCTTGAAGCTGACCTATCATCTAGCAAGGTCAAGCAAGTCTGGAAAGGAGACCAGAATCTTGGCAGTTTAAAAAGTTCAACCTTAACAATTCTAGATCTGCAAAGGAGACGTGGATATTGTACAAGTGTGATCGTGCTTCTGAATTTGTCAATCCAGCATCCACCCATCTGCATCGATGTATTCCAAGCTGAATTTTTTTGTAGTATATGTCTCTTCTTCTTCTTCTTCTTGTATGTTGATCTGATGAGGAATTAGCAAATTAATCCGTGATTTAATTTGTATGAATGCATGTTTGCAGGTATGAGTCAAAGTTCATAGACTCGATTGTTCAAGAGATCGCAGATAAATTCAACCTCTCACTGCCTCACGTCCCTCCGTCCTCGTTACCACTGTCGTCAGCCCTCCGCCCACCTTCATATTTTTTTGGTCTTTTACGAGAGTGGATGTGGTCCTTCTTTCAGACCCCCCTCTCTCTTTTTATTTTTTTTTACTTTCTTAGATTGGGAGATCTTAGACTGGTACAATCTTGTCTCCCAATGAAAGTAAAAAAAAATAAAAAGAGAGGGGGGGGGGGGGGGGGGGGGGCGGTGGGGGTAAAGCAGAAGTGTGAATCAATAGGAACTAAGCACGTGGATGTCTGTCGGCTGATCTGAAAAGAATGGTCCCACAGCATCCAACTTTGTCAAAGCATGGATGATTGTACTTCAATGAATGCTTCTCTCTTTTTAAACTATTTGTATCTTTGGATCCATCCTCATGACTGTTACTACAAGTGCATGCTTAGGGGCTATTCTCAACTAATTTCGAGCAACCTTTGCAGTGCTTTATTCTGGGTAAATTTTTAAATTATTTTTTAACACAGGAGAATAACAATACAAATGAATAAAAATTTTCTAAGTATGAATCTCTTAAAACTGAAAAAAAGTATATTAATGAAAAAGCAAACTTTTTTAATCAACAAACTTACCATTGATTTTATAAATACCACGCAAACCACAATAGAAAAAAAAATCATTACATATGATGTGCAATCAAAGATTAATTAATGTAAAAGTCACCATGCAAGTTCCTAAAATTAAGCTAATATAATTAGTTTTAGAAGGTGATGTGTGTGTGTGTGTGTGTGTGTATTAGTCTTATAATACATGCTACGGTTAACATTCTAAGTTAATTTTTAATGTAAGAAAATGTGTCAATATTATAAATATATTTTTGGATATCATGATTTTTTAACATAGAAATGAAAAGATATTGTTTGTGTTTAATAAAAAAAATTAAAAAAAATACATAAACAAACAAATAAAAAATAATTGTTAATGCTAATTAAATAAAATAAAAAGCTAATCTTTCTAGTAAAGTAAAAGATAAATCCACATGCAAATATTTAACCTCGATTATTCTTTGTATTTTATATATGTTTTTATGTTTTATTTATTAGAAGTTGATTCTAGCAGCTAAGGACATTTTTTTATATATAAATACATCACATAAATATAATTTATTTATATAAAATATAAAATGAAAAAAATATAAATTACAATAATTTTTTTGAAGCATTATAAAATTAAAAAACTATTAAAAAGGTCAACCAAACAATTTTAAAAAATATGAGATAAGATATTCATTAAAATTTAATTAAAAACATTAATTAAAAGTTAAAAAATGAGGTTAGGTATACTTGGCTAGGTCCGCGCATCTTTTTTTTCTTTTTGGTTTTAGACAGTGTCATCTGCTCCAATTATTTTGCTTGTCTACTGCGATAAACAATATTTCATCTTCTACACCAGTTTCTAGTTACTTCCAGTGATCAAAAAAGTTTCAGTTGTGGGATCCTAAAAATCTATCTCTTAACCAACTTTTTTTTATTTGAAAACACTATAAAAACTTTTGAAAATCAAATTTTAATCTCAAAACAACCTTTAATTTCTCTAAAAAATAAAAATTAAACAAATAAAAAAAACATGGGCGACTTCGATCTATCTTTTTTAGTATGGTTAGAGAATAATACCACCTTCATTAAACCTCTTAAAAAAAAATTAACACCAAAAAAACTAAAATGAAAAACAAATTAAGTTTGAGATTAAAATTTGAAATGCTAAGATAACATGGATCAAACAGTAGATTAATTAAAAATTATTGAGAGCAAATATAAGTTTTGCATGCTAATATCTAAATGGGATTTGCTTTTGTTAATTTTTATCATTCTTCTTTTAATTTCTGTATTTAACTATAAATAAAAATTTATTTTGCAAGATTGGTATTTAATTCATAACCAGAACATCCTCGAAATACCCCTAGACACTTTGTAAGTGTAAAAAAAAAAAAAAATACAAATAAAAAGAAATATCAATATACAAAACCATGCTAATATAATTTGAGAGGGTGAAATTGGGATTAAAAAATTTCAATGACGAGAATGCAAGAAACGAAATGGGTTCACTGTTCATATGCTAAAACAAAATAAGGTTTCACTGTATATGAACAGAACAATAAAATCCCATTTTGTTTTAGCATATGCAGCAATAATTTCTATTATCATCATATCCAATTCAACTTGAAACATTGATGCACTTTTCCTGATAGAAATTATGAACTCTATCCCTTCTATCCTTTTGAAAAAGTATGATAAAATGTTGCTTGATGGTTTCTCACCATCTCTGCACATTGGTTTGTGCTCAACATAACATTGTACAGAGTGAGAGAAGAACAATTATCAATATTAAGAGATTGCATATCAAATCTCCACACTGGAAACCACTTGCTCTCAACATTTGTGATCCCTGCAGCTTCAATGGCATGATTGATCTTGGGAACAGTTGGCATATTATCAACAAAATAAGAGCTAAGCAATGCATCTTTGAAACATGAAATTTACACAAAAAAGAAAAACATTTCAACTGATAAACACATATAAGGATCTTTTCCAAGAAAGCTTATTATCAAAAATCTAAAAAAGTATAATGTTGGATTATCAATCAATAAAGTTCCATAGTGAACAATTGCAACAAATCCACCCTGCCATGATCTGAGAAACAAATAACATTCTTCAAGTTTCAACAGGTTTTATGGTAAGAGATTGAAGGCAATGCAAGAAGCTTGTGTACACAGATACAAAATCCTTTCACATTTTCTAATAAAGAAAAATCTTTTATCAGTTATGGATAAGCCATCAGCGAAGCTATAAACAGTATCGGCATCTTGGAAAGATATAGAGATACCAACCACCTGTTATGCAGCCCAACCTATAGAAACATTTTCCTTAAAAACAAGAAACGCAAGAAATCTGATAAAAAAAATCTAAATTTTCACTACAAGAAATATGAATTGTGTGTGAGGAAAAGAAGTGAAACCTTCAAAATGAATGATTTAGAGTGTAGAAACTTCTGAAACAATTATTTCATTTTACTAATTTTTTCTTCACTGTTAAGAAGTGCTTGTGGGGATTTCTCTTTTAGATATTCGTGACTTGAATGAATTAGACCGCATGCAAGCTCTAATACCAGAAATCCTGAATAGCAACATCATTAGACTTAGATAAACAACAACATCATTAATTGACGCAACTAACTAATAGAAATGTGTCATAACCTAAATTTTGACTATTTTATTTTAATAATTATTATTATTTTATTTACTGAAAAGAATAAAAAAATAATAATAAAAAAATAATAATGATAAAAAAACAAGTAAAATGAAATAAATGAAGAATGAATTAAAATTTGGTTTAAGGGCAACATGATTGGAAGTTTTGAGGTCTAATTAAACTTTGGAATTAATCTAATTAAGCTTGGAATTAATTTAATTAATCCAATTAAGGGTTTAATTGGAGAGTTGATAAGTTTTGAGACTTAATTAAGCTTGAAATTAATTTAATTCATCCAATCAAGGGTTTAATTGGAGAATTGATAAGTTTTGAGACTTAATTGAGCTTGTAATTAATTTAATTAATCAAATCAGGGGCTTAATTGGAGAATTGATAAGTTGTAGACTTAATTGGACTTGGATTTAATTAAATTAATGAAATCAGGGACTTAATTGAAGAAATAGCAAAGTTTGGGGTTAATCGGGGGCACAAATGCAGCATATTAAAGTCCAAGAACTAACTTGTAAAAGGCATCGAAATGCAGGGGCAATTACAGTTTAAACCAGGGGCTTAATTATAAAAGTGTCGGAACTTCACGGGCCAAAATGCAAATGGCCACCTCATATACCAAAACGGCGTCGTTTGAAAGAACACTGTTCATCTTCTTCTTCTTTAACCAGAGACCGTTTCCAGCAGTTATGGGCAGTAATCATCCGCTCACCTCAGTTATGGACGTTTTAATGTTGTCGTACCTCTACATGCCGTCCGTTACCACCGATCGGACTCTATAAAACAGAGGAACAATGAAGAAATTGGCGGGGAAAAAACCCAGGGGAAAGAAAAGGAGGAGACAGGGAATCACAGAACCGGGAGGAGAGACAGAGAGAAACCGAACCAGGGAAAATTTTGGTCCATCAACCAGCAGCACCTCGTTCTTTTACCACCATTGTCTCCGTCTTGAACGGAGAAGATCGGACAGAGAACTAGAAAAGGGAACAAACCGGAGGAGAGGAAGTAACACTGGGAACACCACAAGAGGCAAGAACAGAGATAATACAGAGAAGACGATCAAAAACAGAGGAGGCCACGAACGGGCAGAACCCAGAGGAAAAACCCAGAACACACAGAAAAGAAAGAAAAAGGGACGAAACAGGAGACACAGACGAAGACAGGGGAAAAAGAACGAACAGCAGTGAAAAAGCAAAAGAGGACGCTCTCGACCTCTTCTTCGGTGGCTCCAATTTCAGCAGCCACTTTTGTTATTGCTGGAGAAGGAACGGAAAAAACACAGGAGCATACAGCAGAGACACAAACAGAGAGGAGATAACACTGGCCAGTCTTCATCTTCAGAAGCAGCAGACCACATGTAAGTCTTTTCTCCTCTCCTTTGCATTTTAATTCACTGCTACAGTAGCAGTGAATTATAATTCACTTGCTATAATTCATTGGGCAGCCGTGACCAGCCCGGTCACTAGTCTAGACTAGTGACCTAACCGAGTCAACTGGATCTAGCTCGGTCTTGTGGGCTGAGTTGGGTCCGATTCTTAAAACAAAAAAAATAAAAAAATAGAAAAAATATATGTATACATGAATAAAAATAATGTAAATTTATTGTTTTATTCATTGACGCCAGAGTCAAGAATAAAAAACACTGATTTAATTTTTATTTATTTAACTACATAAGAAATAAAAAAATATGTGCATGTGAAAAAATAAATTTATTTTTATTTATTTATTCACTGGCGCTAGAGTAGGAAATAAAAAATATTAATCTAATTTTTTTTCGTAGCTACGAATTTTTACCAACGCTAGAGTTGGAATTATTCGAGCTCGAATATTCATTGACGTCAGAGTCAGGAATAATATAAACAAATCATCATAGCATAAAACTAATAAACATTTAGCAATTTAAGATAAAAACCAGCAATGCAGTCTGCCTTAGGCAGAACGTTTAAGGGGTGATAATATCTTCTCTTTTACGTAACCAATCCAGAGCTATAGAATCTCTGTTGACCAATCAGGGTTCCTAGTGATTATAATACTAGGTGGCGACTTCTCAAACAAGATATTTTTCCCTAAAAGAACCAGATGCCAAGTAATTTATTCTTTTTCTAGAACCAAGAATTATTTTTAGGACCGTCGTGATGTCGGGTGCGACAAGAAACATGCTAGTAAATTAATTACGCCACCAATCCAAGAAAATACACAAAGGCTTAATTAGAGGATGGTAAGGAACAGATAGCGTGCAAGCTACATGCATTCTTGAGAATAAAGGCTCGAACAAGACATAAGCAGATGATCCTATAGACAATGCCAAAAAATGAATTCAATAATTGGTTGCAATTAAGAAATTGATTACTTCACCTTCTTCATTGATTCAAGTAATGCTTGAAAATGTTGAATCATACCAGTGAACATAAGCAACCACTTCCTCTGGTTATGAATGATCACCTCACTCTACATAGCCAACTAAGACCCTCACATTCTTCTATTGCATAGTTCACTACTCTTCATCTTTCTTTACAAGAAACTTCTGCAATAGGGCTGTATTGAATTATATCAATTACTAATGTGGAATACACTCGAACATTGTACCTCCTTTTTTCTTCTCATACAAATTATGCAATACCTCTGCGGTGAATCCAATATTGTAATATGCGGTCCAAATCTTTTCTATTGTATCTGAACTCGAGTAAGATTTTGTTCAACTTGGACCACCTCAGTGGATCATTGGTTCAACTTAAAATAACCTCTACTCAGTTGGTTTAATGCAAAGTAATTTGAAAGATATTAAAATCTTAAAATTGAGATTATTCAAAGAGAGGATCCCAAATGGAAGCCTTCTCTCTTATCTGCCATTTCTTAAATTAAATTCAATGACCGCTCCGGATATGATCTTAAACTTATCCGCAATGGCTTTATTATTGCCAGTAATAGTAGGCAAATAACTCCAAGATTGACTTGATGCGTTGTCAACATTTCCATCTTGTCTGTTCCTTTTCAATGGATTCTATAATCTCTGCAATGGTAACATTATTTTGTTGAGTAGAATCCCCAGCCACAACCTTATTGTTTTTGGACCGGTAGAAAACTTAGGAGGAACAGAACAGATGTTCATTTCCATCATGTCAGTACAACTCAGTGGTAACGTTTTCCCAACTAAGCATTCCCAAATTTATTTCAAAACAAACCAAAAATAGCAGCAACCTTCCCCGTTCTCTGCCTGCCAAGCTCTTGAATCAGAAACTGTATTTCCTTCTTGCAAAACAAAATCACTTAAAAAGGGCATCAAAATCCAACCGTAAGACTGCCATTGCCAACATAAGATCAAGCTGGCAATTAATGAGCCTCTATACGTTAAGGAAAAACTTACCTGCAAATTACAAGAAGCATGTACCTAGTACATTACAACAGGTTCTCTCCTTATTACTAGGGTCTTTAACCACTAAATTTATGAAGTACATATCAGAATAGACCTTAAATAGATCCGAGTGACTAACCCGAACAAACTCAAAGCTATGAGTTACAATATATTTTTACTTTGAAGCATGCTAGAGCTATCTTATGATATACAGATACGGTATATGGTGTTAGTAAGAGATTGTGATTTGTGAGTGGCATTTTTTTAAAATATCTCCGTGAGGTGAAATAAATGCTTTCTTCTACATAAATTATATTTTTCAAATCATATTTGTTTAATTAACTATAATTCCAAGTTGACTAGGGAATTATTGTCTGATGACCAATTTTATCATGGATTCTATATTTATCTTGTAAATTCCAAAGAATATTGCGCTAGTAAGCTCTTTAGAAATAAAATGGATCTAAACTGTATAGAATGGAGGATATATATTTTTTTTTGTTAGTGTTTTATAAAGAAAAGATAAAAATATATTTAATTAAAAAGGTATGAATAAAACTATAAATAAATCTACTTTTTAAGAAAGTTTTGATATGAATTTATGTGCTTTCAAAACAAGAAGTTTTTATATGTTTTCATTATTTTCATCTTTTTTCTTTCGAAGATAATAATAAAACTCTACTAAAATTTAGATATTGAGAAATTAAGTTAGGCTTAGATGATTTATAATATGTTGAAAATTAATATTAAAATTTTTATTGAAGGAATTGACAACACTACTACTAAGATGTAGAAGGCACTAGGATAATGTTTGATTATTATCTAGAAACATAAAAGAAAACGATAGTAATAATAAAGGAGACAAGATGAAACAATAGACAAAGATAAAATTATATTTAATAGTAATCTATAAAGCTGTTTTTATATCTTGTTTTGTTGATAGTAGATAAAATATAATAAAATATAAAAAATTTATTTTATTTTTAATATGTATTATTGTCATATTAAAAGTTTTTTACAATGATATTTTAAAGATAAAAAATAAAAAATATTATATTTAAAAACATATCTTTATATATCTTTTATTTTAAAAATATAAAAAATTAATTTTAAATTATTTCATAATATATTTATTATAACGTTTCTTTCTATTTTTTTTAACCAAATATATTTATTACCATCTCTTTCTTTAATGTCTCGGACTGGAACCAAATGGCATGGTATTGTAATTTGTTATATGTGAACGGAAAGAACTGCTAATAACTGGAAGTGCCTATTTTCTAAATATTTTAAAAGCATAAAATATATAATTGCTTGAGGAAATCTATATAATTCGTTAAAGGGCTCGACCTCAACTTTATTTAACTTGAATACAACGGATGTTGAGCAATACAACCAAGCGAGGCCACATAGAGAGCCCAAACCAAGCTTGGCCCATAGAACAGGGAAACAAATGTAATCTTCTTTTTAAGAAGATTTTGCAAAAACGATTTTAAACAAGTTTAATCGCATACATAAAGTTGAGTTTTGTAAAGAGATTGAATTAATGTATAATATGTTGGACGCCAATGACAGCAACCCTTCCTTGATATTAATACCTTTAGGGTTGTGTATAATACAAGGGTGGAATCTATTATACATGATAATTATTCCTATACAAGGTATTTACATATATATAGGACTCTTTCCATAATATGCCCCGTCAAGCTGAAGGTGGAGACTCCACCCGAAGCTTGGATCGAAAGAAAACAAACGAAACTGGAGGGAGAGGCTTGGTAAGAACATCAGCTAGTTGATCCTTGGAAGAGATGAATCGTACCTGAATTTCTTTCTTAGCAACGCGATCACGAACAAAGTGATAATCAACTTCAACATGTTTAGTACGTGCGTGAAACACTGGATTAACAGACAGGAAAGTGGCCCTTAAATTATCACACCATAACGTCGTGCTGGGTGAAGATGGAAGTCGTAGTTCTGACAATAAAGAGCGAATCCACAAGATTTCAGCAGTACCATCAGCTAAGGCTTTGTATTCAGCTTCTGTAGAGGATCTAGCAACAGTGCATTGTTTCCCAGATTTCCAGGAAATAGGAGTGGAACCAAGGTACACAAGATAACCACCTGTGGATTTTTGATCATCAATACTGCCAGCCCAGTCAGCATCAGTAAAGCCATGAAGAGACAAGGAGGAGTCCCGAGTAATATGCAGACCATAGGTGGCTGTAGCCTGAAGGTAACGTAAGATGCGTTTAACTGCTGCCCAATGGTCCTCAGTAGGAGCATGCATAAACTGACACACCTTGTTTACTGCATAGCAAATATCAGGTCTAGTGAAAGTAAGGTACTGTAGAGCACCAACAATCTGTCTATACCGTGTTGGGGTAGAGTGAAGAGTACCAGGCACAGATCCCAATTTAGACGAGGGAGACAACGGAGTATCAACTGGTTTGCAAGAAGTCATACCTGCTCGTTGGATAATGTCTAGTGTGTACTTGTGTTGACTGAGTAAGAGACCCATAGAAGTCGATTTAACTTCTATTCCGAGGAAGAAGTGGGCCGACCCTAAGTCCCGAAGCTTAAACTCTGAACTCAACAAAGTAATCAGTCGTTGAAGCAAGGCCGAGTCACTCCCAGTTAATAGAATATCATTAACATACACAAGCAGATAGATCATTGCACCACCAAAAGATAGAATAAACAGAGAAGTATCAACCTTGGATGCCTGAAATCCAATGGAGATGAGAAACTCACTTAACCGATTGTACCATGCTCGAGGTGCTTGTTTCAAACCATACAAGGATTTATGAAGATGACACACATGAGATGGAAGTGTAGGATCAACAAAGCCAGGTGGTTGTGCCATGTACACTTCTTCCTGAAGAATGCCATTTAGGAAGGCATTATGGATATCTAACTGATGAATTTTCCAACCATGTGTGACAGCAATCGTGATCACAAGTCGAACCGTGGTAGGCTTAACCACTGGACTAAATGTCTCCAAGTAATCAATCCCTTCTTGCTGCGTGAAACCGCGGGCAACCAACCGTGCTTTATATCTGTCAATTCGACCATCAGCGTGCCGCTTAATCTTATAAACCCACCTACTACCTACCACATTCATGGATGGATGTAAGGGCACCAGTGACCAAGTGTGATTACCATGAAGTGCCTTGATTTCCTCTATCATAGCATTATGCCAAATCAAGTACCAGTTGGCATCTTTGAAAGAAAGTGGTTCCTGTTGAGGTAGAGAAACTACCCGGGAGGCAGGGGAGACACTAAAATTTGCTGTCTTGGATACACGTGGGCGAAGTACCATGGAGTGGGTGCGGGCAGCAGGAGGGGGAGTGGCAGACTCACTAGTCGTGGCTTGCTGAAGGGAGAATTGAGACAAATCAACACATAAATTAATTCCAGGAGAGGAAATAGATGAAGAACCTGGCGATGAGGAGCTCAATACAGGGCCAAGCCGAGAAGGGGAAACAGCAGGTGAGACAGTCACAATCTGTTCACTCCTGGGGAGACGAACAGGGGAGCTGACAGGGGAACCAACATGGGTGACCTCTACACTTTGTTCACTGCTGGTGGGAACAACAGGGAAGACGGCAGATGAACCAGCAAGAGAGAACGGTAAGTCTGAACCTGTACTTGAGGAATGATCATGACAGTGATATGCAGGTAATGGTAAGGTTGCCCAAAGGGTTGTGTTATGTGCAGGGGGTGCAGGGGGTGCCGGGTGAGTGTTTGGACAGGATGATGGGATGGGTTGTAAAGTAGCAGCAGGAGGTTGTATGGGTGAATCTACAATCTGTTCAGTTTTGTCAAGAGGGAAAACAGTTTCATGAAAACGAACATGACGAGCAAGATAAATACGGTTTGACGACAAATCAAGACATCGATATCCTAAATGAGAATTGCTATATCCTAGAAAGACACAAGGGGATGAGTGAAAATCTAACTTATGAGCATTGTATGGATGAAGAAATGGAAAGCAAAGACACCCGAAAGTGCGGAAGAAAGCATAATCAGGAGTTGATTTTAAAAGACATTCAAATGGTGTTTTATGATTAAGAACAGCAGTGGGCATGCGATTAATCAAATATACTGAACTTTCAAAAGCATAACTCCAGTATTTTAGGGGAGCTTTACATTGACCAAGAAGAGTAAGCCCAGTTTCAACAATATGTCGATGACGACGTTTAACCATTCCATTTTGTTCATGAGTATGCGGACAAATAACACGATGCTGAATACCAATGGTTTTGAAATATGTATTGAGTTTGCGATATTCACCACCCCAATCTGTTTGAACAGACTTAATTTTTAAAGAAAATTGACGCTCAACGAGTGCTTGAAATTGATGAAATATAGCAA
>Ga0325414_1005173_pt1 | contig 13736 bp, 12 predicted proteins | sample PopdelMetagenome_8_FD_206183 | JGI IMG/M metagenome (GOLD analysis project Ga0325414, IMG submission 206183) | Populus deltoides microbial communities from Bellville, Georgia, United States - Leaf-PdKOR-R3 | ecosystem: Host-associated > Plants > Phyllosphere > Phylloplane/Leaf | place: USA...
AGTATTAAAAGTGAACAAGATAACAAATATAAAGCATGTTAGTATCCAACATTAAGGTCCATGTTAAGTTTATATTATACTTATTCTTACACAATTAGTGTACCCTTTTCACCTTGACATAATTAACCTAGCTAGACATAATGAAAGAAAGAAACATAAATAAACAAGATAAGAACATAAATGAGAAAGAAGTTAACTAAGTAAAAAAAAGGAAATGAAAGGCATAAACAAGAGATTAATATAAACAAAACTTAAGTATTACAAAAGAGAGAGCAAGAGCATGATCTTGATCTGAACACCAAGATGCCTAAATACATGGTAAATGCCTCCTTTTTATAGGCCACAATTCAGAACTATTGATTTGTTGACTAATTGATGAATGGGTGGCCACATCTTGACTTGATGACAATTCTTATCTTCTTGTCTGCCAAAAACGTCATTGATAACGTCATAATTTGAACAGACTTCAATCATGAAAGTTTTAGGAAATTGTCTCATCTTTCTAGGGTAAACATTTGAGATCATTTGGACTTCTAGAACTCGAGATATGGGCTGAACACTGAACAGTGTCTGGGCTGCAGGACAGATTCGGACGTCTTTGTTGTTGCTACAATTTGGACTTGAAAACAGCCTTGTTAAATCTTGGGCTCCCCATGAAAGTTGTAGGCCTATGTCTTACCTTTCCATCCATATAAAGTAGACTTAAATCCGAGATCTACAGCTCCAGATATGACCCGATTACCGAAAAATGTTCCAGTTTGGACTGCACCAACGTCTCTTTTCTAAGTTTGGCCATGTCTTTGTCCTTTCAATTTTAGTACTTCAACTCATCAATCAATTCTTTCATTTATGTGATAGGCCTGCATTTAAGATGAACACTTACCATAAATTAAAGGTATCTTATATTATTAGATATGTTATTATAAAACATGTTTTAGTTAAGGAGTTATTGATACTTCAAGTGCAAAATGATGATATAGAACCTTGATAAAAATGCACTTTTAAGTACTAATCATTATATCAATGGGAAATGAAGCTATGGATCTTTTCTCCTTTCGGAAGAGAACAGATTTTCTGAGCAAATACCTCTAGTTTTTTTTTCTTTTTGCTTTTTCTTTTTCATGACCGACAATTCTGCAACAAAAATAGAAAGTTACAAGGTTAGCTCATAAGTGCATGGCAGGAAATTAACAAAAATTAGAAAGGATTTTAGAAATCATATAGGTTATATAGACATTCAGGCAGAATAGGCGGGGGCAAATGCTGCAATGTCGTAATTAACCATCCTTGTGCTTCATCAGTAAACCTAAACTTGTGGAATCTTCATGCTCTAACTAAAGCAAGCTGCCCAAAAGGATCCCATTGCCACACAAGAGGCGAAGACGAACCATATGCCTAATATAGCAACTGGTTGACTGTCCTTGTAACAAATATAAAAATGGAGATACCTGTCAAAAACCAATTTTCAAATAGCACTGAAACATAGTTGTTCTTTTCGGGTGAGAACGTACCACAAGATAAAATATGATAGAAATTCTAGTCTCCCTTTTCATTTCTTTCCAGTGCTTATTAGTACCTTAACTTCAACCAACTATTCGGATATACAGCTGAAAATAGAGATTCTACTACAATGGTTACAAAATCAATTTTACTGCAAAACAGAATGGAAAAACTGATGCCTAATACTACCCCCCATGACTAGTTGACGTGGTAAAGCCCCTCACATGAGCTGCTCTGGTTCCTACAATTAAGCCTTCGTGGGTTTAATGATCAAGTTTGTCTTGGTCTTACGCTTGCACTTCTTTCACTATACTTGAGATTCAGCTTTGTTGCTTTCTCAGACCTCCGTGGCTTATCAATACCCCCTAGGAAGTGGGACCTTGTCCTCAAGGTTCAAGTATGGAAACTGGTGAAACAGTGACTTGGTCACTTCCCAGGTAGCTTCCTCTGATGGTAAGTGTTTCCATTTCACCAGACTCTTCGCAAGGAACTTACCGCCTTGCTTCACCCAGCGATGATCAATGAGAGTCTTAGGCTCTAATATGATCTCACCATCATCTGAAACTGGCGGAAAGTCTATGCGTGTCTCGGTTGCATCTCCCATATATTTCTTCAGTAAGGAAACATGAAAGACATGATGGATACGTGCACCCATAGGTAACTGCAATTTATAAGCAACGTTGCCCACTTTTTTAAGAATTTGATAAGGACCAAAGAATCGGCTTGCTAATTTTTGGTGTGCTCTTTTGAAAGCGGAGCTTTGCCGATAGGGTTGTAGCCTGAGAAACACTATATCACCTTCTTGAAAGGACACATCTCGCCGCTTCTTGTTAGCGATCTGTTTCATGCGATTGGTTGCAGTTGCTAAGTGGTGTTTAAGCTGCAGCAGAAGCTCATCACAGGTCAGGAGATTTTGTTTAACATCGTGAACTGATGTTGATCCATCAAAATATTTTGGAAGGGATGGTGGTGGTCAGCCATAAAGTGTTTGGTATGGTGTCATTCTAGTCGATGCATGGAAGGTGGAATTGTACCAGAACTCTGCCCATGGTAAGAAGGAGTGCCATTTATGGGGCCATTGATGGACAAAGCTTCTTAAATATTGTTCTAGACAATGATTGACCATCGGATTGGGGGTGGTATGCTGAGCTCATCTTCAATTTGGTGCCAGACATTTTAAAAAATTCATGCCAAAACTTGCTGATAAAAATGGGATCCCTGTTACTAATAATAGACTTATGCATTCCATGCAATTTGACCACGTCTTCAATAAATTTTTCCGCCACCGTTTTGGCCGTGAAAGGGTGAGATAAAGATATAAACTGCCCATATTAACTCAATCTGTCCACCACCATAAAAATTGTGTCCTTGCCATGGGAAATCGGCAGGCCTTCAATAAAATCTATAGTGATATCGTCCCATACTTGACATGGAATTGATAAAGGCTGTAATAGTCCTGCCGGTGGCAATGTCTCTGTTTTAGTTCTTTGGCATATGTCACATCGCTTCACATAATCTTGGACAGTCTTGTGCATTATAGGCCAATAGAACTATGTGGCCAATTTTTTTAAAGTGCATAAGATGAGTGGCCCCTCATTTTTGTATCATGGGCTTCATATATCAACTTGTTGCGGAAAGTGAGATTGGAAGGAGCCACAATTCTGCCTTTGAAAAGAGTTAACCCATTTCGTTGAATATAAAGGCCTTTCGGTTGAGTTTGAGCCAAATTGTTCATAGCAGCCGTATAATCATCCCCTGTAGCAGCCTATCTAATTTCCTCCCAAATATCAAGCTGTGGCACGAACAAGTGATCCAGAGTAGGGTTGTTAGGTCGACGAGACAATGCATCCGCAACATAATTTTCACGACCTGGCCGGTACTAAATCTCATAGTCATAACCCAATAATTTGGCAACCCATTTTTGTTGTTCTGGTGTGGTAATTCTTTGCTCCAGTAAATATTTGAGACTTCATTGATCTGTTTGAATAACAAATCTCCTCCCCAGCAAATAAGGACGCCACATGCGTATAGCCTCCATAATAGCAAGCATTTCCTTCTCATACGTAGACCACGATCTCTTTGAAACACCAAGAGCTTGACTCATAAAAGCAATAGGTTTGCCTTGTTATTGAAGAACTACTCCAATTCCATCACCTGAAGCATTCGTTTCCATGGTGAAAGCTTCATTAAAATTTGGCATCGCTAAGATAAGCGTGGTGGTCATGGCCTTCTTAAGTGTGTGAAATGATTCTTCTGCATCATCATTCCATCCAAATTGCTTTTTTTTGAGAAGGTTTGTGAGGGGCCGAGCAAATATACCATAATTCCGAACAAACTTGCGGTAATAACATGTCAACCCTAATGCATATTTACTAGCCTTGATAAAGAACTGTTGTTGCCTCAAAATTTCCAAGGTTTAAGTGACATGATCTAAATGCATTTCCCAAGTAGGGCTATAGATCAAGATGTCATAAAAAAAACTAATATGAACTTTCATAAGTAGGGTCGAAAAATAGTATTCATAATAGCTTGAAATGTAGATGATGCATTGCTCAAGCCAAATGGCATAACTAGGTATTTATAATGATTGTTATGTGTATGAAAAGCAGTCTTATAAATATCTGAAGGGTGTACTCATATCTGATGGTACCCGGCTCTTAAATCTAATTTGGTGAAGTAAGTGGCCCCATGTAGTTAATCCAACATATCCTCCACTGTAGGAATTGGAAATCGGTCTTTGATAGTAACCGCAACTAATGCCTTTTGGGTCCAACCATGAACTCGATTTCCCAACTTCTCAAACTCACTCTGATAATCACGTAAGGATCCCACTTGTTTTATACGTGATAAGGCTTCATCAAAATCCTCACATTTTGTAAGTCCAAATCTAGCTTGTAATTCATCTTCAAAAGTCTTTCATGTCATTATTTGTCCTTCCTCTCTGTATGTCTGACGAACCCATTGCCACCACTGATTTGCTTCTCCTTCCAGATGGAAAGAAGCTAGAGACACCTTTTGGTTGGCTGGAGTATTCTGGAATTCAAAGAACTGATCCACACGATTAAACCACCCTGTCGGGTCTTGTCTAAAATATCATGAAAATTATAGCTTGGCCATTTTAGAAGATAATACTTGTCTGCTTTCGTCATTCTCCTCATGAGTTGTATGAGAGATGCCATCTCGGTTTGTGTTGCAAGTTTATTGATAGTTTCTTCTAGTTGACGCATTTTGTTGGACATGCTCAACTCCATTCTTTGTATTCCATCTTGAACTTCACCTAGCCCAGCCTCCAACATTTTAATTCGTTCTTTATTAGTCGCCATTGAACCAGACTCTAATACCAATTGATAAGGTCCCAGTCAAAAGCCAATTTTCAATAGCACTGAAACACAGTTGCTCTCTTTAGGTGAGAACGTACCACAAGATAAAATAGGATAGAAATTTTAGTCTCCCTTTTCATTTCTTTCCAGAGCTTATTAATACCTTAACTTCAACAACTATTTGGATATACAACAAAAAATAGAGGTTTTGTTACAGCGGTTACAAAATCAATTTTACTGCAAACCAGAATGGAAAAACTGATGCCTAACACTACCCCCCATGACTAGTTGACGTGTTAAAGTCCCTCATATCATTAGCTGCTTTGGTTCCTACAATTAAGCCTTCATGGGTTTAACGATCAAATTTGTCCTGGTCTTACGCCTACACTTCTTTCCCTATACTTGAGATTCGGCTTTGTTGCTCTCTCAGACCTTTGTGGCTTATCAACTTGTTTATGAGATTTTTATTTAGAAAGGAATTAAGAAAATTCGAGTACATGCAATGACAAGTTGCACTTGTTAAAGTCTTTGGTTGAGATCAATACCAGATCAGCCTTTTATGGACAATTTCACAGCTATAGCAAAAAATCGCTACTTGAAAAACCAGCAAACAAACTCAGAAATCAGTTCCTCTGACTACCAAATCAGGAAAAGAAAAGACAAAGAGAACCACTGCATCAATAATTCCATGCTTCAAAATAAAAGGATGTCGAGTAGTAAATGCAAACCTCAAAATTTCAAGTGGAACCAATCCCACCTCAAAAACACAACCGCAACCACACCAGTTCAACAAAACGCAAAACACCAGAAAATCAGCACCTTGAGGCCACCACAAATGATAATTTTTTCAGCAGCAAGGGTTGTAGTCCAATATAAGCAAAACCATCCTAGCATCCTCATAATTACAGTTGGAAGAATTTCCTAAGTTAAGAGGAAAAGAGGATAGTCATACCCAACATGAAAAATCTTATAACAATTAGCATACAAGATCTTCAACCATTAATACTCAAAGCTCATAAACACAGTGTCAGTGAAGTCGTAGCACACATGAGTGGTAGGACTTTGATAATGAAGGATCATGCATCACAAAAGTAAGCATTAAGTCAGAAAAGAAAGTAGAGAGAGAAATTAGAGAGAGATGCTCTCCTTCTTTCTGAAGCCTATTTCCCTCGTGGTGGCTTTTATTTGTTATTGAGTTATTTATGTTGTTCAACAGCTTGGGCTCCTGCCATCTTTTCTAACATCTTTGTTCTTTTCCCTTCCATGGGGAAAAAAAAAAGAAATCGTCTCTCCTTCCTTAGGGAAACCAAAAACAGAATCAAGAGAAGCTCCAGCTTTCTCTTCATAAAAACTCTATGATTGCATTGGAAGCCCCTCCTGGTTCCCATATCGATTCAGCTTGCCTAACTCTTGGCAGGTCTTCATATCTCAAAACCCTAACTAGAGGGTCCAGCCGCTTAGCTCTCGGCCATGAGCAAGTGATAGTGGAGGAATGCCCTAATGATGAGGATTTTGAAGAGGAAGCGATTGATGATTATACACTCTCAGATGAAGAATTAGAAGGAGGGACACCTCATGTTAACAACGACGATGTCTTCATTTCCTCTAGCGTTGTAGTAAAAAATGATGATTCAGTCGCTGCTGCTCAAGTTCCTCTTCCTAATTCAGGTATTTCTAAGCTTGTAGAACCTATTGTGGGGGAAATGGAGAGACTTGTTCTCCTCCAACCGTAGCATAACTAATTGTCCCACACTTGTTCATTTTTCTGATTCCAATAATGCTGAGAATTGTACCTTGTTAGATGGTGACTTAGACAGTAATTCTGATGTTTGGAAGTTATGTGTTATGGTCTACGTGGAAATTTCCTAGGTTCAAAGCCCTGACTAGGATCATAGGAAACACCTGGAAATGCGATATTTCTTTGACTATACATGATTCAGGATGGCTAATTTACAAATTTAATAATAAGGATGACAAGCATTCTATTTTATCTGGTGTTCTTTATTTGGTGTGTGGGAGATTTTTAGTGTTGAAGTTTATGGTTGAATATTTTGATTTTTCTTCTAATGAGATGACTAGAGTACCTGTTTGGATAAAATTTTCAAACTTGCCTCTCAAATGTTGGTTCTTAAAATGTTTATCAAAGATTGCTAGTGTTATTTAAAACCTCTCCAATGTGATAAGTTAACTTCTACGATGTCAAGGCTCTTTTATGTTAAAGTTTTGGTTGAGTTAGACCTGGTTGGTAACCAGCCTTATTCTATTAATATCATCTTGCCTACTCTTGTGCAATTAGTTGTTTATGAAACCCTGTTCAAATTTTGCAATCATTGCAAAATTCTTGGCCACACAACTGACAACTGTTCTAAGGCCCCTAAAGCCAGGGAACCGAGCACCAAAGGAGCTAAGGACACTATCAGACGTGGAAGTGTTGATGATAGTCTGGAGCCTTCTATGGAAAATTCTATGGGGAATGGAAAAGGAAAAAGTGTGCTTTAGGAGCAGTATCTGGACCCAATGCAAGCCGAGGATAATGTCATGGTTGAAGGTTGTGAAATTATCAGGGAAAGGAGAAAGAGTAATAAGAATTACAGATCTCATAGTAGGAGCTTATCTGGAGCTGATGATGCTCGGAAGAGAATCGGTACTCAAAAGGGTGAGGAAATTTTTGTCGAATATATTGTGATTAATACTTAAAAGTGCATTTTTATCAAGGTTTTATATCATCATTTTGCACTTAAGTATCAATAACTCCTTAACTAGAGCATGTTTTATAATATCATGTCTAATACTATAAGATACCTTTAATTTATGGTAAATGTTCATCTTAAATGCAGGCCTATCACATAAATGAAGGAATTGATTGATGAGTTTAACTACTGAAATTGAGAAGACAAAGAGAGGGCTAAGCTTAGAAAAGAGATGTTGGTTCAGTCTAAACTGGAACACTGTTCAATTATTGGGTTATATCTGGAGCTGTAGATTCTGGATTTAAGTTTGGTTTATATGGCTAGAAAGCTAAGACATAGGCCTAAAACATTCAGGAGAGCCCAAGACTCATTTTTGCTGTTTGGAAGTCCAAATCTTAGCATAAAAAGAGAAGTCTGAATCTGTCCTGCAGCCTAGACACTATTAAGTGTTCAACCCATATCTCGAGTTCTAGAAGTTCAAATGCACCGATTCGTTTTAAGTTGGAAAACTGAGATAATTTCCTAGAACTTTCATGAAGACAATCTGTTCAAATTCTGACGTTAACAATGATGTTTTGTTCAGACAAGAAGATAAAGATTGTCACCAAGTCAAGATGTGGCCACCCACTCAACAATTAGTCAATAAATCAATAGTTCTGAATTTTGGCCTATAAAAGGAGGCATTTGCCATGCATTTAGGGATCTTGGTTTTCAGATCAAGATCATGTTCTTGCTCTCTCCCTTTATATTTTTGTAATGCTTAAGTTTTGTTTATATTAATCACTTGTTTATGCTTTTCATTTCCTTTCCTTTATTTAGTTAACTTATATCTTATTTATGTTCTTATCTTGTTTATTTATGTTTCTCTCTTTCATTATGTTTAGCTAAGTTTATTATGTCAAGGTGAAAAGGTTACACTAATGGTGTAAGAATAAGTATAGTATAAACTCAATATGGACTTTAATGTTTGATACTAACATGTTTTATATTTGTTATCTTGTTCACTTTTAATACTTTGCTTGTTAAATGGTTAATCTAGATTTATGTTAACTCTTGGTACAACAAATACTTGGCATTTTCATAGCCCAACCGTATGGTATAACCAACACCTGTGCTATGAAAGGAAATTGATTTGTTGTTAACATAAGTTATAATCATGAATAACTGACAACATTTACAAGTATCAGCATTATTCGAATAAGATAACCAATGTAATCATGCTAACAATTTATAATCCGATTGGAACCTCATTTGTGTGTGGTTTCCAGTTGAGTAATAAAACGAGTTTATACTATACTTGTTTAAAATACCATTAGTGGATCCTCTAACCTTGACAATTATTTTGTCCTTGTTTAATCCTTATATCAATATCACATCTCAAAGCTCTCTCCAACTCCTTTTCTGTTATTATCTATTTCTTCACTTGTAGTTTATATAGTTAATCTCCTTGTGGTTCGACCCCGGTCTTGCCGGGTTATTTATTACCTCGACACTCCTACACTTGGGAGAAGACATCAACTCTTTGGTCATGTACGTGGAAGTGTTGATGATAGTCTGGAGCCTTCTATGGAAAATTCTATGGGGAATGGAAAAAGAAAAAATGTGCTTTAGGAGCAGTATTTGGACCCAATGCAAGCCAAGGCTAATGTCATGGTTGAACATTGTGAAATTATCAGGGAAGCGAGAAAGAGTAATAAGCATCATAGATATTATAGTAGGAGCTTATCTGGAGGTGATGATGCTCGGAAGAGAATTGGTACTCAAAAGGGTAAGGAAATTATTGTCGGGTATATTAAAGTAAGAAAGGAAAGGGTCGATGATGAGGCTACTAAAGGTGTGGCCACCATAACTGAAGATGTGACCACCAGAAGTGTTGTTAAGAGACTTAGTAATAGAATGTCTGGAAGTGGTAGGGGACCTCCTATGCCTTCGACCAATTAATGTGGATACACAATTGGAATTCAAAGGGCTTAATAGTCCTCTGAAACAGCATGAGGTTGTGAACCTCATGGATAAGTCTGTGTGCTAGTATGCTGAATTTTATTGATGGTTTGTGGAGTGGATCATGGTTCTGATTGCTTCATCTGTTATTGTCGTCTCTATGCTTGTTGCTGGTTGGCTGGTTTTGTGGTATGCTTGGTGGACTTGTTTCCTTCAGCTTGATGCTGCCAATCCGTAGTTTTGCTTTTTTTTTAGCCTGTCATACCTCAAAGGGTCTTTAGTGGTAGTTCTTTTGTTGATGGATGTACATGTTAGCAATTTTTGCCAGCGCTACACTTGCCTCAGATCCCAAGCTCTTCAAGTTCTCCTATTGCTGCAATTGGAGTGCATGTTTGTTGCTTGGATTCTAACCATGTTTTTTTAATGGTTTTGCTAGTAGTAGGGCTGTCCCTTTTCGCTTGCAGGTTGTTTGTGTTGATGCTGCTTACATAGAAGTTGTTGTAGGGATCTGTTATAGGCCTTGGGGATACACTGTGTTGCTTTTGTTTCTGGTTGTTGTTGTTCTAACTTGTGTTGGAGTGCATGGGAATGGCTGGATGATGCTATGGTTTGATTGTTGAAGCTGCTTGATGGGTTGGTCTGGGTGTGAGCCTGGTTCGGTTGGTTTGGTTTTATGGCTTGCTATGTTGTGTTTTCTTTTTTGATCAAATGTAAGAAATTGGATAGATCAAAAGTGAAACAAAGCTGGAAACCAGCAAGTCAGAATATACAGGCATATACAAATAAACAAGCAAAGGGAACAGGCTCCCTTGAACAAAAAAAACAATGTAGCACAACCAATGTGCTTAACAAAACAATAAAAACAACATAGAAAACACAACCACCAAGGTAGCACAAACCAGCACATAGGCGCCAAGGACAACCAGTAGCATTAATCCAGCTGGAGAACATGAACCCAACCAGTGAAGTAGCAATGACTCCAGCAATCCAATGAGCAAGCAGCTACCAAGCCACGAAAGCCAAAAACAATCCCAAGGGACATCCTTACGCAGGACACCTTAACTAACTACCATCAAGACCACAACATAGCCAATCAAAACGACACTGCATAGAGCAGCATCACAAAGCCAGAGTGGGAAGCCATTAGTTGACTTCCATCTAGTATCTACACAGCAGGAGCAAACCAACCAAGCACAAGAATGGAGTCAAAACAACTCCAGCACACCAACACAACATTCAAAGCATACCAACTGAGGGCAGCAGTAGCAATGAGGCCAACCATTCCCATGCAGTCAACATAAGATGGATGACACGATCAAAGAGTTGATGTCTTATCCCAAGTGCAGGAGTGTCAAAGTAATAAATAACCCGACAAGACCAAAGTTGATCCACAAGAAGGTCAACTATATAAATTATAAATAATATATATAAATTAACAAAGAGTTAAAGAGATCTTAGATTGAGATTAATGTGAGGATTAAACAATGATAAAAATAGTTGTCAAAGTTAGAGGATCCACTAATGGTATTAGAAATAAGTATAGTGTAAACTCTTTTTATTACTCAACTGGAAACCACACACAAAAGAGGTTCCAATCGAATGATTTATCCTTAATAGTTCATTCTAAATTTTTAACATGATCATATTAATTATCTTATTTTAGTAACACCATACTTTTAAATATTGTCAGGAATTCATGATACTAACTTATGTTAACAATAAATCAAGTTCCTCTCATAACAACGATATCGGCCGAAGACTATGAAGGATCAAGCATTTATTATACCAAGTGTTATACACACAAATCTAGATTAATCATTTAACAAGTAAGGTATTAAGAATTAGTAAGATAAAAAGATAAGACATATTAATAACAAACTTTCTTGGATATAAACATTGAAGTCCATGTTGAGTTTATATTATACATATTCTAACACCATTAGTGAAACCTTTTCACCTTGACAGAATTAACTTCACCAGGCATAATAAAGAAGAAGAACATAAATAAACAAGATAAGAACATAATTATGATATAAGTTAACTGAGAGTAGTAAAGGAAATGAAAAGCATAAACAAGAGATTAATATAACATGAAAGAAAACTTGAATATTACAAAGAGAGAAAACAAGAAAATGATCTTGATCTGAAAACCAAGATGCCTAAATGAATGACAAATGCCTCCTTTTATAGGCCAAAAAGAACCATTCATTTGGGAATTAACTATTGAATTAGTGGCCACCTAATGACTTAGTGGATTTGGTGGTTTAGGTATGGATTTGTTTTTTGGATGAAATGACAGTTATACAATCAGAATTTGGCAACGTGGTATTCATGAACGTTATAGGGATATGTATAAGCTTTCCACCAAAAGAAGAATGAGCTCATTTGGACTTCTAGAACTCAAGATATAGACTGAACACTCAACAGTATCTGGGCAGCAGGGCATATTCAGACTTTTCTTTTGTTGCTAAGATGTGAACTTCAAAATAGAAGAATTGAGTCTTGGACTCTTCATGAATGTTTTAGGCCTATGTCTTAGCTTTCTATCCATATAAACCAAACTGAAATCCAAGATCTACAGCTCCAGATATGACCCAATGACTTAATAGTGTTCCACTTTGAATTGAACTAGCATTTCTTCTCTAATCCTAGCCCTTCCTTTGTCCTTTTATTTTCAATAGTTAATCACATCAATCAATCCTTTGAATTGTGAGATTTATCTGCATTTAAAATAAACATTTACCATAAATTAAAGCTATCTTATACTATCAGACTTGTTATTATAAAACATGCTTAAGTTAGGGAATTTAATGACACTAAAAGTACAATATGATGATATAAAGCCTTAATTGCGATGTCGCAGTCACACAAATTAATTACCCTAGCTTCAAACACAACACACAAGATAGTATAGAGCAAGCAAGGGGTCGATCCCACGAGAAAGATTCAAGTTAGATTTTTATGCTAGATGATGTGCAATTTGGAGGGGGGTTTGTACGTTATCTAGGTTAAAGCAAAAGAAAACAGAAAAATTTCAAGCAAAATTTAATAAAATCAGAAAATTATCAAGAGAACAAACCTTGGTTGCAAGCACACATCCACCTACAGAAATCAGAACTGATCAAGGAAACGAAACATCAATTTATATTCTGAATATTTATCTCTTCTTAACATTGGTTAGTTAACAAATCCGCCGTATAACTAACCCTAACCATCAAACAACCACAGTGTCCGCACTAGTAATTTAATTCAATGGCAGCTTTAAGAACTAGATAAGTTGATTAATCAAGAAAATATAACTGTCTGCAGTCTATCTTGGTAAAATCATAGCCATAGCTCAAAGCTACGCTTAATCCATCCTCACTATCAAAATCACAAACTTGCTGCACACACTTATCAACTTGGTCATAACATGTGATAGAATAAACATTGCTATAAGGATATGTCATTGCATCATAAAAATTAAATTAAATTTTTTCATCTCCTACCTCTATAGACAAAGTATCCTTACCACAATCAATTTTTGTATTGGCAGATTTCAAGAATGGTCTCCCAAACAATATAGGAGTGTTGTTTGATGAATCACAAGAATCATGTTCCATATTAAGAATATAAAAGTCGCATGGAATGACCAAATTATCAATCTTGACTAGGACATCTTCTATCACACCAAGTGGGTTGACACGACCAAAAGATTGATGTTTTCTCCCAAGTGCAGGAGTGTCGAAGTAATAAATAATCCGGTAAGACCGGGGTCGAACCACAAGGAGGTTAATTGTATAAATTATAAATAACAGTAACACAACAACAACAACAACAACAACAACAACAACAATAATAATAATAAAGTAAAAGAAGAAGAAGAAGAAGAAGAAGTTAATGAGAACTTTGAGATGGAAGATCAATATGAGAATTAAACAATGATAAAAAAAAAATGTCAAGGTTAGAGGATCCACTAATGGTATTTCAAACAAGTATAGTATAAACTCTTTTTATTACTCAACTGGAAACCACACTCAAAGGAGGTTCCAATCGGATTATAAATTGTTAACATGATTACATTAGTTATCTTATTCGAATAATGCTAATACTTGTAAATGTTGTCAGACATTCATGATTATAACTTATGTTAACAACAAATCAAGTTCCTTTCATAGCACAGGTGTCGGTTATACCATACAGTATGGGCTATGAAAGTGCCAAGTATTTGTTGTACCAAGTGTTATACAACATAAATCTAGATTAACCATTTAACAAGCAAAGTATTAAAAGTGAACAAGATAAC
>Ga0325414_1005175_pt1 | contig 13734 bp, 18 predicted proteins | sample PopdelMetagenome_8_FD_206183 | JGI IMG/M metagenome (GOLD analysis project Ga0325414, IMG submission 206183) | Populus deltoides microbial communities from Bellville, Georgia, United States - Leaf-PdKOR-R3 | ecosystem: Host-associated > Plants > Phyllosphere > Phylloplane/Leaf | place: USA...
TGGAGTTGCGTTTTAATTTAATAATGTTATTAAAAATAAAAAAATATTATTTTAATATATTTTTAAATAAAAAATACTTTATAAAACAACAACAGTTACCGAAATCTTATATATTCACTTAAGAAAATAAAAAAAGCAATTTTCTATTCTTTGCTTTGTCATCTCTCTAGAGAATTGAAGTGTAGCATAAGCTTCTCATTTTGCCCACAAAATTACCTCCTCTGAAGAACAAAATTTAAGCAAGACGGAAAAGGAGTAAAATGACTTTTTATAAAAATAAAATAAAATAAAATAAAAATAAAAATAAAGTAGGCAAGAAGTTGGTGTCAGCAAATTCAAAGGTAGGAATGAAAGTGATCACGGGATTCACATACACTTTAACATTATCTTTCTCTCAAAAGGAGGTCGTCGTGGTGGTTCCTTTTTCTGAACATTTCTAGCAATCTACAAAATATTTAATTGGGCCCCAAGCTTGATCTAGAAGAGTTGTTCTATGGTAGGTAAGGTGTTGTGAAGTAATCTTGTAAAAATATTTTTTAATTTAAAATATATTAAAATTTATAATATATAGTTTCACAATAACATTTTTTAATATCAAAATACAAAAAAAAAAACATAACTGCAAAAACATACGCCCTCCTTGTCCGATGGACTGCTGCAGCGAGAGACGCATGTTATTTTGTAGAAATTCAGCACTGTATTTATTTATTCACCCAGATGGAAAAACAAAAATAAAAAATAAAAATCAGTCAAAAAGTAAGTGAAGTGGAAATTAAATTAAATTAAAATAAACATAAAACAAGGGATAGGCCCCAGGGGCGCATGTGCGGTTTCTTGAAGGCTTTGGTGGTGTTCTCATCCAATAAATTATTATTTGAGGCAAAAATATCACAGATTCACAGCAACTTGATATCAAATTTAGTCCATCAAAAGACTTCAAAATTTCCAGCATGACCTCAAGTACAACTTCAAGAAGCATTCGGTACAAGTACTTGAAGCATTCATGGGGACCGTTTCAGACACAAAAACATATACGGGTACCTCTTTGGAAATGACCCATGAGGTAGGATAGAAAAAGATTGTAGGCTGTTACTTGCACACTCTTTGCCACTACTCGACAGCGGTTGGTTCTCCTAGTTGTTGGCTATCTTTGCAGATTTGGTGTTGGTGGGGTGTCTTCATTTTGGCTCCTAAACTCGTTGTTCACGCTCAAAATCAAGTCTTTTTTAACTTGGTAATGCTTGTCTGAACTGGAAATCTCGAGTTGTTTTGGCTCTTTTCATGGCGGTTGTGCTGTGAAGTTTGATCTTTGATTGGTTTGGTCTGTAGAGAGAGAGAGTTTACTTAAGGAGAAGATGGGAGACAAGGGTGAAGTTTTGGAGGCTGTCTTGAAGGAAACTGTGGATTTGGTAATAGATCAGAGCATACTTTGAAGCCATTTTTTGGTTTGGTTGCTATCTGTGTTAGTGTTCTTTTGTTTGTTTTTGAGTTACAAGTTTTAATTTTTCTTGATTGCAGGAGAACATACCCATTGAGGAAGTATTAGAGAATCTGAGATGTAGCAGAGAAGGTCTCACAACTCAGGCTGCTGAGGAGAGGCTAGCCATTTTCGGTCACAACAAGCTTGAAGAGAAGAAGGTGTTGCCTTTTTTTCTTTATAAACATTCTTCTTACTATTTCTGGATTCAGGTTCTAACTCAAAGTTATCTTCTGGGTGTGTTTCAGGAGAGAAAATTCTTGAAATTCCTGGGCTTTATGTGGAATCCTCTGTCATGGGTTATGGAGGCTGCTGCTATCATGGCTATTGCTCTTGCAAATGGAGGAGTAAGTAGTAGTATATTCTGGTTTTTATGGCAATTCCACTCGCGGATTTGTTTGTTTTGGGACGTTGTTAAACATTTTTTTTGTGTCTGCAGGGAAAGCCTCCAGATTGGCAAGACTTTGTGGGTATCATTACTCTGCTTGTGATTAACTCTACCATCAGTTTTATCGAGGAAAATAATGCGGGTAATGCTGCTGCTGCTCTCATGGCTCGTCTTGCACCCAAAGCTAAGGTATGTGAAGTTAACGAACCTTTGTTTCATTTTAAATGTGTTTCCATAAATCTGTGGATGTACTTATATATTGGAGCACTTAAGATTTGGATGAAATCCAAATTTGCAAATATGACTGACTGATGCACTTGTAATTAGATTGAACTGCTAATTTTGTTTCATCTATCATAATATTGTTCTCAAGGTTCTTCGAGATGGAAGATGGAATGAGCAAGATGCTGCTGTTTTAGTTCCCGGTGACATTATTAGCATCAAACTTGGAGATATTATCCCCGCTGATGCTCGTTTACTAGAAGGAGATCCGCTTAAAATTGATCAAGTGGGGCTTCAAATACTTAGTTTCTACTTCATCTTGGCTTGGTATTTGTCTGGCTGTTATACTGAACCTTCTTCCTTTTGGTTTCTCAGTCTGCACTTACTGGCGAGTCCCTTCCCGTGACAAAAGGTCCTGGAGATGGTGTTTACTCTGGTTCTACTTGCAAACAAGGAGAGATTGAAGCAGTAGTTATTGCCACTGGTGTCCACACCTTCTTTGGGAAGGCTGCTCACCTTGTGGATACAACTAACCAAGTTGGCCACTTCCAAAAGGCAAGGAGATATAATTGTTACATGATCTTTGTTGAGTTCTAAGATGTACTTTTGTGATTTTGGTTTTGATTCGTTCTTGTTTCACATTGTGCAGGTCTTGACTGCAATAGGGAACTTCTGCATATGTTCAATTGCTATTGGGATGGTTATAGAGCTTATTGTCATGTACCCCATTCAAGATAGGAAATATCGTCCTGGAATTGACAATCTTCTTGTGCTTCTCATTGGTGGAATTCCAATTGCCATGCCTACGGTCCTCTCAGTCACAATGGCTATTGGTTCTCATAGGTTATCGCAGCAGGTTAGCCAAGTTCTTGGGGATGTTCTAATTGACCCTGGACTGCTGAGTTTTGGGCATAATATGATAATGTTTTGAATATGATCCAGGGAGCCATCACGAAGAGAATGACTGCAATTGAAGAGATGGCTGGCATGGATGTGCTTTGCAGTGACAAGACTGGAACATTGACATTAAACAAACTAACTGTGGACAAAAATCTCATTGAGGTTGCTTACTGAAAGCTGTTTTTCAAACATCTACTACAGAGCAGAATTCTTGCTTATATGTCCCTGGGTATAACTTCCAGGTTTTTGCAAAAGGAGTAGATGCAGATGCTGTTGTTTTGATGGCAGCTCGAGCCTCTAGAATAGAGAACCAAGATGCAATAGATACTGCTATTGTTGGAATGCTGGCTGATCCAAAGGAGGTAATTGATCCTTATGGTACTCTTTTTATAAGTTCTGGTCACTATTTAATTAGTAATTTTAAATTTAACTTGGTAATATAATTTTTTTTTTCATGTTTTGATGTTTTCTGAATTTTATTTCCTTGTTCCAAAAGGCACGTGCTGGAATTCAGGAAGTTCATTTCCTTCCTTTCAATCCTACTGATAAGCGGACAGCCTTGACATATATTGATAGTGGAGGTAAAATGCACAGAGTCAGCAAAGGTGCACCAGAACAGGTAACTTGCCCATGCAGCCTGTTATACTTGCCATGGGATGTTCTATATTTTGAATTTTATTCTAATTCCTGTCTTCAAATATTTGTTCAGATTCTAAATCTTTCACACAATAAGTCAGACATTGAGCGAAGAGTACATGCCGTGATTGATAAATTTGCAGAAAGAGGTTTACGTTCTCTTGCGGTAGCATACCAGGTAATCACAATCCTATTTCTCTCTTTCTTTTTCTCTTAGATATATGCTTCTAGCTTCATTGTTGGTTTTATTTTTGACTACATAGCTTTGATGAGCTGCTGCTTCACAATTGCAGGAGGTTCCAGAAGGAAGGAAAGAGAGTGCTGGAGGCCCTTGGCAATTCATTGGCCTCTTGCCTCTCTTTGATCCACCAAGGCATGATAGTGCGGAGACTATTAGGCGGGCTTTGAATCTTGGAGTGAATGTCAAAATGATCACTGGTTTGTTCTGTTCTGTTCTCTAGTTGGAAGCTGGAAGCCATGTGAAGACATTCCTTAATGATTTCTTTTCTTGTGGAGAAATAATTATAGCTGTAAAAGATGTCATGCAGGATAAAATGCAATTCTTCACTTGGGACTTGCTTGTATATAGTTTTACCACACATGTAACACAGAATTCTAATATGAGAACTGGAAATTCTTTCATATTTGCAATGGGTATGTTCTTTTCGTAAAACTTGTCAGAAAATTTATGAGCCCCCCCCCCCTCCATGTGCCCCCCTTTATTGTACTGCCTTACCTTCTCTGTTAATCAAGTTTCCAAGTGTTGCACTTATCCAATCTTTCAACTCTATCTAACTTAAAATGATGTCAGATTACTTTTGGCATTCTGTTTCGAGTTTCTGATCCTCGTGGCTTTTATCAGGGGATCAACTGGCGATAGGAAAGGAAACTGGACGTCGTTTGGGAATGGGAACCAACATGTACCCTTCATCTGCATTGCTAGGGCAAAACAAGGATGAGTCTATTGCCGCTTTACCAATTGATGAATTAATAGAAAAAGCTGATGGATTTGCTGGCGTTTTCCCTGGTGCTTTTCTTTAATTTCTTTTCCTTAGTTAATTTTGGCACTCTGTGCTGAGGTTTGATGCATTGCTTCATAGAAATTTTGTAGCTGTTGTTTTTGTATAGGCAATGGATATTTAGTTTTCCTTGCTATTTTTGACGGGCTTGACATCTCTGTCATTTCAGAGCACAAATATGAGATAGTAAAACGTTTGCAAGCTAGGAAACATATCTGTGGGATGACTGGTGATGGAGTCAATGATGCTCCTGCTCTCAAGAAGGCTGACATTGGGATTGCTGTTGCTGATGCAACTGATGCTGCTCGTAGTGCTTCTGATATTGTCCTTACTGAACCTGGCCTTAGTGTCATTATCAGTGCTGTCTTGACAAGTCGAGCAATCTTTCAGAGGATGAAAAATTACACGGTAAACATTGGATTATCACCATGTTATATCTTTTTAATAGACTGACTTACATTTTCCTCTTCCTTTGGCAGATCTATGCAGTTTCCATTACAATCCGTATTGTGGTAAGTAAGAGCTCTGTCTGGGTGTGTGCATAATATAGGGTATCTTGGGAAGAAATTTGTGATGTTTCCTTACCCTTGTTGGTTTGATATGGTGATAGCTTGGTTTCATGCTGCTGGCTCTCATATGGAAGTTTGACTTTCCACCTTTTATGGTGCTTATCATTGCCATTCTCAATGATGGTTCGTTGCGCTCTCTCTCCCTCTCTCCCCCTTCCCCCCTCCCTCCCTCCCCCTCCCTCCCTCCCTCCCTCCCTCCCTCTCTCTCTCTCTGACACACACACACACACACACACACACACACACACACACGAAGACACATGCAAAACATGTTAAGTGGACTAAAAGAATAGGGGAAATTTCCATGCTGTCCAGTTTTAGATTTAGGTTAGCATAGTTACCACAGATGTAGCATCCTTGACACCCTAAGAAAATCTTTTTCTGTTATGCTTGTTGATTGGGGTTTGTTTTATTTTCCTTGTATCTCGTTGGCAGTAGGTTCACATCTCATCTGTTCTCTTTATTCACTCATTCTTGATATGACCTGCATTTGTTTTCTTGGGATCTTACTAGCACCATGCGATTTCAGGTACCATAATGACAATATCAAAAGATAGGGTGAAGCCATCTCCTCTACCAGACAGCTGGAAGTTGGCGGAGATATTTACAACTGGAATTGTTCTTGGTAGTTATCTGGCCATGATGACTGTCATATTCTTTTGGGTAGCATATAAAACAGACTTCTTCCCAGTAAGATGACATGCCTTCTTTCATTTAGTTATGAAGTTTGTTTTGATTATGGAAGATGCATGTACTTGTTTGTAAACTATCAAGTACCTCGAACCATAAACTCAAAATACTCTTTACACTCGGCATGCTTGGTAAGAATGGAGTGGCAAGGTTTCATGGGGATAAGAAACTCATGTTGCTGGTTTAAGTTACAGGCCGTGGGTGACTGATACATGGTCATGTGTTATGTCCATCTTCGGCAGATTTAGAATTTTTCTTCATGTAACATCTGTATGCATGATGAATTTATTGTGTGGCATTCCTGGCGAACCTGTGATAATCAGTAGTTAATTCTTAATGCCTGTTAATTTCCAGAGGGTATTTGGAGTGTCAACCCTGGAGAAAACAGCTCACGATGACTTCCGAAAGCTTGCATCAGCAATTTATTTGCAAGTTAGCACTATCAGTCAAGCACTTATATTTGTCACCCGATCTCGAAGTTGGTCATTTGTTGAACGTCCTGGGTTATTACTTGTGGTGGCTTTTATCATTGCTCAGCTGGTGAGCCAATTTCCTTGTATGTTTGCTTGTGATTTCTTACATAATCTGGAAGTGAACTCTAACTTGGCCTTTCTTTTTGCTCAGATTGCCACTCTGATTGCAGTCTATGCAAATTGGAGCTTTGCGGCAATTAAAGGGATCGGTTGGGGTTGGGCTGGTGTAATTTGGCTCTATAATATCATCTTCTACTTTCCACTTGACTTCATCAAGTTCTTTATCCGCTATGCTTTGAGTGGGAGGGCATGGGATCTTGTAATTGAGCAAAGGGTATGGGTGCCATTGGCTTGATGGGGCTATTTATTTGAGTTTGGTCTGTCTTCGGTATAGTATTCTGTCTGCTTGTGTGTTTATGTTTTGTTTCTCTGATGGATTTCATTTTTTGTAGATTGCTTTCACAAGGCAAAAAGATTTTGGGAAGGAACAACGTGAGCTTCAATGGGCACATGCACAGAGAACCTTGCACGGGTTGCCACTACCAGACACAAAGATGTTCACTGAGCGGACACATTTCACTGAACTCAATCAGATGGCTGAGGAAGCAAAAAGGAGAGCTGAAATTGCAAGGTAGGCGCTGATGTTTAGCTGTCATTTTCAGCTTGGCACGTGATGTCTAACGTCTCAGCTAGATCATATCTGATTTCACATTGAAATGGGTCTTACCTGCAGATTTTCAGAAACATGAAAAAAAAAGGACTTGTTTCGAAAATATATACTATTGTGATACATGATTCTTTTTTGTGTTGTAATAACATGAAGCAGTAAGCTTGCCAGAAGATACGGAAAACACTTCCTCTTCTGGGCTAGTTGTGATACATTTTACATTTTTTCCTTTGCTGGAGTTTTGACGGGCCTTACTGGTTGTCTAAGTTCATTTGAACCACATTTCTGCTTTTTTCTAATTTATTTGCATTGATTGCAGGTTGAGGGAACTCCATACACTCAAGGGTCATGTAGAATCTGTGGTGAGACTGAAGGGCCTTGATATAGACACGATTCAACAAGCATACACGGTCTGAAGATCATCTGGAGGGATAGAGCACAATAAATGGCAAATCTTACCACTTCCAGCATGTTGTTGTGAGTTACCTGGAACTACAATGCCAATTATCGCTACAATGTTCTGAGTTCCGTACTTAACAGTGATGGGCATCTTTAATCTATTTCTTCTCTGGTCTATTCTTGCTTTGCAATGCCCACAAGAGGGAAGGCTCATCTTTTTGCCGTTTTTGTTTATATAGGAAGGTTATGGACGCTGGTCGTTTTCTTTGTTGTATTATGTTTATATAGCCGGGTAATTATCATGGAACTGTCTTTTTTCTCTGTTGCTACAAACAAACTCGAGTTCAGTTTAGTAATCATCGTGGCAGCCAATGTGGTTTGGGGACGAGCCATTGAAAATCAGATAGTTGGGTGATAAAACTGCTGTTTCGGCTGCTATTTGTTTCTTGTCATCTGTTGCCAAACTATTTCATGCCTCCGTATTTTCCAGTCCAACACCGCATGTGTCTGGTTATGTCTTGAGAATCAATTTACAATGTGTTGAGGTAGCGAATGTGCCTGAAGAAGCTAATGTACGACATCAATTCTTGTTTCTGGTTGCAGTTTGCTCATTGAACGGATATTGACCATTGATTTTTTGCAAAATCCTTGAAGCCAGTTGTTTGAATCTGTTAATTCGTTGGCATTATGACAGTTTAAATGTTGGGGATATTATTCCCAGGGATTGAAACCCATTGAAAGTTGCTTTTGTCGATGCAAAGTACACGAAACTCGTGATTCAAATGAGCCAAGAGACATTATTCTGAAAGAGCCTTCTAGCTTACAAATGTAGCGGACTACTGAGAATCTTTTCTATATATAAGGTGAAGTCTCACCCTGCTACATGAACCTAGTTGTTTGTAAAACACTGATCATGCTACGGGTTTCTCATATTGTTTTTTCTCCCCCATGGAGTTCAACCAGTGCATCATCCTTGCCCTCCTTGTACTTGTACCATCTGGCACACAGCAAAAAATAGCCCATGTTTAGGACCCCCAAAGCAGCAATCATGTAGTAGTAGTAATCAAGTCTTCCCTTGTTGAGATCTTCTGATAACCAATTTCCAGTTGCTGCACCATTTGTTGTTTGGTGAACTACTGTTATCAGTAAACTACTAAAATAACTTGAAGCTGCTATGCCGCAATAAAAGAGAGATCCTCCAATGCTTCTCATATTCTCAGGAAACTGCTTGTAGTAGAATTCAACCTGGCCAATGGAACCAAATGCCTCTGCAATTCCTGAGAGTGATAGCTGAGGGATTAACCATAAAGCTGACATTGATGAAATGGCACCTTTTCTTGGTGCGTTTCCTAGAGTTGGCTTGGTAAGAGCTATAGTCCTTCGCTTCTCTTCAACTAAGCCAGAGACTAACATGGTAACAATTGTGAGAAATATGCCAACGCCAATTCTTTGAAGAATTGTGATTCCAGCTTCTTTTCCTGTAATTCTCCGCAGAAAAGGGACAAGAATCCGGTCATAGATAGGAATGAAGACGCTCATACTTAGCATCAAGAACACGATATATGATGCAGCTGGTATCGCAAAGTTGCTGTTTCCAAGGCGTCTGTTACTCTGAACTGCTTGGAAGACTACATAGGTGTGCTGTTGAACCACAGCAACATAGTATATGATAGCAGCTGTCCATACAGGAATCACCCTAAACAAGCATTTCACTTCTTCCACTTGCTGCAAACTACAAAGTTTCCAAGGATTAGCTGGCGATCCATCTGGGTTTACTTGATCTTGTTGAGTCATGATTGCTGCTTTGTCGAGGAATCTGCAGGCATCATCAACCATAATTAGAATTCTTTACGTGTGAAGGGCATAGGTATTAGACAAGATATATCAAATCAGAATGGTCTTAAATTCTAAAAGTTTAGTTGAAAAGGTTGGATCACCTGAATTGATCCGTGTAAGAAAGCTTGGAATTGATGGACTTGGGAGGAATATAGTTGAAAAGGGAGAGCCAAGGTTGGTCCACTGGCTTCAACTTCCTTTTCTTGACTGCAACAACTATAACCCGTGCTACACTGGTCATCGGACTGCCAGTGGCTTTCACTTTTACGTACAATTTTGTACCCATGTAGTATACTAGACAAGAAATGAGCATCAGGATTGCTGGGATTCCTAAACCTATAGGCCAGCTAACATTGGATTGCACGTAGACAATTAGCGTTAAGGATATCATTTGGGCAAATGTGAAAGTAAAGAAGTACCAATTGAAGAAACTATTTACACCCCTCTTTCCAGATTCTGTTTCAGGGTTGAATTGGTCTGCTCCAAATGCCAAATTGCATGGCCTGATACCACTAGCTCCTATTATCATCAGGATGAATCCTGCCAGTAGAAATGCTATTTGACCGCCTGTTGGCCCTATGCATGTGCTGCTCTCCTTTGCACAGTGGGGTGGATGCAGTTTTGAGATTGCTGCTGTTAGTTGTATAGCAAGCAATCCCTTCACACAAAGCAGACAACAAATAACCATACAGTAAGATTCATGATATATATATGAAGTCCTCCTTTCTGATATAATACCATGAAAATGGAAGACTTCCATTGACATGAAATGTGTTCTGATGGTGGTATATATCAACAAAACAATCCCCGATATATTTAGGATGAAATGGTAATAAAATACTAGTTTCATGAGACATTAGTGATCATTTTACAAGATCTTTTAATTGAATTAATAGGACTGTTCTCTCCATCGTCTCCCCAGGAAAAACCCTGAAAAAAGCCTCTCCATTTTACACTCTTAACGTCCCTCTCTTTCCCCTCCCAGTTTGGGTCATATTAATTTTTTCTTTTGTATCTAAAAGATCTATATCTTATATTTAGATGCAACTGGTCACCTGTCTTCCTCGTGCAATCATGATTTTTTTCAGAGTCTCCGTAGTGGATTGATGATTATTTCTAGCTAAATAAAGAAGATCGACATTGATTAATGGTTTTGGTCGTTAGGATCTATAGCGTGATCCTTCCTTCTTTCTTTATTTCCTTTTTATACACACGTTATTGGAAAAAATAGATGTTAAATATAAAAATCTACAGTCAAACTGCCAATTTATGGGGTGTGATTATAATAATAACTATTATTATTAAATAGCAGCTGATTAAGTTAATTGACTATAAGATTCTCATGAGTGCATGTTTGACATTGGTCGGCAAACTGACGCACGCTAGCAGGTGAAAAGCACGGTTAGATTTCGCATTATAAAATCCAGAGTATACCAGAAAGGAGGCGACGGTAGCGAATCCTAGCGTCTTATAGCGACCAAAGTAGGTGTCGCAAAAAAAGGCTCCGATCAATGTGCCCAAGTTGGCAGTACCATTGAAGACGGTGATGATAGTTGCAGCTGTAATGCTCTTCATGTTGAAGACAGTAGTGAGATATATCAAGAGGTTGGACAAGGTTCCAATGGTTCCTAGCTTCTCGAACGTTTCGTTCCCTGAAATGATAATACACAATAATCACCCATCACTTAGAATTGAGTAAATAAAAGAAAGAAAATACGAAGGGAAATCGAGGATGCTTGAAATCCCCTCATTTTCTGTGCTATATAATCGAGTATTTACCTATAATAAAGGGCATGACCTTCCATCCTCTGTAGATAACCTTAGGCTTGCTATTTGTCTCATCTTCTCCACTGTTTCCCATGGTTTCTTTCAGGTCATTCTGCACGCTTTCTTTCCCATTCTCCTCCCCGATGCTCCCTCTCTCGTCCCTCTTCTCCATGCCTTCTATCCTTCTTCACTCACTCCTCCTGACTCGGTGTGCGTACACGGTTTTTGTAGGACAGAGAGTAAGTGGGGAAGTGAGACTTTTGAAAAGGGAATAACTTTTCCTAGCCTTATTCGCTCACGTTTCTTCTACGCTTAGGACCACTTCTTTTTTTGGTTTGGTTTTAACAGTAAATATACCTCGATAAGAACCACCTATATTAAGTTTATTTTTTCAATTCTAATTAGAACGAGTTCAATCAAGTGTGTATCCAAGAACTAATGTGACCGGATTTCTTCCATAACTGTGCGCTGTCGGGTCCACCACAAGTCTTTCTCAGCTCAAATTTGACCTGAGAAAGAAAGCAGCAACGACAATCATGGTTCGCGTTTGAGACTGAGCTGCCATTGTCATGGAGCACAAACCACGCTTCCCTAGCTGCTGTTTGGAGCGCAATTCAAAAAGAGGGTGTTTTATTTTATTTTTATATTTTTAAATTATCTTTTCATGCTAGCATTAAAAATAAATTTTAAAAATATAAAAAAATTATTAATTTAATTTTTTTTTAAAAGCAACAATCACCACCCAAAAGCAAAGAATACATGTTTTTCTTTATAAATCCCATATAAAAACACCTAATCATACCTCACGGCACACAAACGCCCTTCTTTAAAAAAAAAAAAAAAAAAAATTTCCTTCCACGCCGACCGTTAATTAATCCGTCATTTGTGACGTTGAGTCCACTGCCAGCCAAATTAATTTCCACCGGTCGTTGAGATGTATCTTCTACATGACTTGAGCACACAGGAAAAGCAAGAGATATACGTGATTCTGGTGTTTTTGGTTTTATTTTTTTATTTTTTATTTAAAAAACAATGTTATTTTCATGTTCTGAATTTCGGGTTTATTAAAAAAATAATTTCTGATTTGCTGTCTTCCACCGTCCAATATAAAATAATAGCATATCTGTCTTTAATAATAATAATTCTTAAGAGATTTTTCCAAAGAAAATTGCACAAAATCCTCCACAGAACTAAAGAAGGAGACAAGTGGCAGTATATGATTTCAAATAAAACCTTGAAGATTGACAAAGAAAAAAGAAAAAAGAAAAAAGAAAAAAGAAAAAAGAGGTGTCACTCTCTCCTCCACCCTCTCATACCAACAGCATAATCATGTCTTGACAACTGGTTTTCTGACAGAAAGAAGCGTGGCTTGTCCGAAATAGAGGGTAGGACAGCGTCGATATTTTTTTTTTTATTCTTCCTATCCATCTGAATGCTTTTCATCATTTCTTAATTCTTGCGAGTGTTTGTAACTGTGGCTGAAAAATATTTTTTGAAAAATTTTAAATTTTTTTATTTTTTTTTACTTAAAATTTACATGGTTTTGATATTTTTAGTGAAAAATAATTTTAAAAGAAATTAAAAAAATATTTTTTAATATATTTTAAAATTAAAAATACTTTAAAAAATAATTATTACAACCATTCCAAACAAATTACGTATATTTATTCTAGCTGTAATAGTAAATAATTAGCTTGATTTTCGCGTCAGTGTTATTTAATTTTAAAATCTTGTATAAAAAACAAAAAAAAAAAAAGTTGTATGCATATGAGCTGCTTTTCTTAATTTAATTTAAATAAAACTTTTATCACAATATATAAAGTCAAATTATTTTCATAAGTTGAAAAAAACACGTTTTTGACATGAAATTTCTCTCTCTAGAAACTGTGAAGACACTATTATGTCGGGCATACAGTTTTTTGTATCAATCTTTTTTTAAAGTTTTTATAGTTAAAACTTACTTTTTAATCTATGTATTTCTTTTATATATATATATATATATATATATATATATATCTTCATTTATAGCATGGTTTATTTTTTAATAAAGAGTTATTATGATTTGAAAAGCAAGTTCAAATAAAAAAAGAAAAAAATTGTACTTTGATAATTTTTAATCTACTATATTTGAAAATAAAATAATAATTAATTTAAAAAAATATAAATTTTTTTAATAAAAAAATTAAACATTTTATTATCATTGAACACTCGTGAGATTTTCTTATAAAAAATTTGCATATTATTTTTGTATATAATTATTTGAACTTAAGAAGAAAACACATCATTTGCTTGAGGTTGTTTTCAAAAAAAAATAAAAAGATGACATGTTGGCTGCTACAATAGATTGCTATAAAATTAGGGTTTGGGTAATTTAGACCTTAAAAACTAAATTTCAACCTATTTTTGTTTAAAAAAACATCAACAACCCAAAACATCCTTCACTCAGTCTCAAAACTCAAAATCAAATTAAATTATAAATATTCTGATCTATATTTTTAGGAATGATTAAAAGCTCAAATCATCTCTGTCATAACCTATTTATAGGTTATTTTTAAAATTCATGTTTTTTTTTAAAAATAATAAAATAAAAGCTAGCGGTGTGTAGAAAGCAAGTAAAGGAGGATTTCAAACATATAAGAAAATCAAGCTGTAATTTTGGATAAAATTCAAAACCTAATTGTACCTCATTAT
>Ga0325414_1005176_pt1 | contig 13733 bp, 8 predicted proteins | sample PopdelMetagenome_8_FD_206183 | JGI IMG/M metagenome (GOLD analysis project Ga0325414, IMG submission 206183) | Populus deltoides microbial communities from Bellville, Georgia, United States - Leaf-PdKOR-R3 | ecosystem: Host-associated > Plants > Phyllosphere > Phylloplane/Leaf | place: USA...
TTATAACCATTACATCACCATGTTATTGTTAATGTTGTATTTTATCTGTTGTTGATTTATGTGATTAAAGTGGTTAATGGTAGTTAGCAAAGGTTTTCCACTTGGCATGGTAAATGAATTTATTAACATTATCCATAAGAGAGAATGTATCTGTCAATGATGAGTCATACATACCCAATTCCATCCATCATAAATAAAAACACCTAATCCAGCAAAACCTGGACAGCTGGATTCCTTTTTCTCGCACGTGTCACCCCTTAAAACCCTAACCTCACTCGCCCTTCACGCTTCTCTCCTCTTGGTCACCGCCCCCCAACCACATCATCCGGTAAATGATACGTTCTGGTCCCTCAACTCTTTATCATGTACTACTCCGGCTCTCTTACTAAAGTTAGCTACAGGTAACACATCATATACCATTAGATTTTGCTGCCCTTCATAGAAAATAATAAACAATTGACAAAAATATCAGTAATTATAGAAATAGAAATCTAAAAGGAATGATGTCTGTAACTCTTGAAAGTTCGGGTATGTTTGCTTTTTAAGTAGTTTTTTATGGTTGTGATTTAAAAAAAAATTTTAAAAAATATTTTTATTTGTAGCTAGTTGGATTTAGATACATATTTGGTATAAACTATGGTTGAAGTTTATATCTAGTAAAAACATGTGTAAAATATTTAAATAATTTTTCTTGGCTTTCTTATCAGGAATATTTACAAAATTCATTTAAAAAAATATGTACAAACTACTGCACTTATGTTTTGAACTTAATTTTTAGTAGGTTCCACAACATAAAACTTAATTATTTTAAAAACCAAATATATTATTGAGTTTAATTCATCACTGACATAAAAGTTATTGAACCACCACAATCTTGTAATTTAACTATTTTATATCACACTTTGAGAGAAGCGAGATAAAAAAAATTACAATTTAGAGAAGATTTAGTCAATTATATCATGTAAGTTGAGCCGTGTTTTGTCTTTTTGGACCAAAATTTAAGTCAAAGAAATAGAAATTAGAGGAATGGTTTGAGATAAAAGACAGTTAAGGATCAAATCAAAAACTAAAATATAGTTGAGGGATCAAAGGTAACATTAAACCCCTCATCATCACCCGAATTTCTATCGCCGTTGTTTATTTTAAGACAGAAAAATCCTAGAAACTTACATGTAAAGATTCTAGCATCGAACCTCTGCACCTGTTTTTGGGAGAGACACAAGACTAGTGAAACTGGGAAACAACAGCCCGGGAGGGTCTTTGCATATTCTTCTATTTGTCTCTTTATCTGTTTAAATCTCTCTCTCTCTCTCTCAGCCGTTGATCTTGAAAACAAAGAAGAAGAAAATAAAAAGGGAAGTTCTTTTTACTAGAACAGAGGCTTTTGTTATCCACCTTGGACTTCCACCTCACTCTTTTTCCTCCCTCTCTCTTCAAGCCACGAAACCAGGTGCCTCTCTCTCTCTCTCTCTCTCTCCCTCTACAAATTTCACTACTCCCATGTGCATGTATTAGCTTCTATTTTGTGTTGTTTAATTCATCATATTTATGGGATCTACATATAGTTCTGTTTTATGAGATGTATTAGCGGGGCATGGTTTTTTTTTTTCTGTTCATGATAAAGTTTTGTTCTTTGAATTTGTTTTGTGCAGTTTGGTTATGTTTTCATGAATTGGGTCTCTCTCTTTTTTATCAGTTTTAAGGTTGCTATTATTAGAAACTAGCTAGTTCTGTTATGCTTTCTTTTACTGTACTTATTTAAGCTTTCTTGTAGTTTGTGCTTTGAGTATTTATGCTTTGAGTTTGAAATTTTAGGCCATGCGTGTAGATAAGTGTATATTCTAGTCATGTAGTTTGGGATGCTTGCTTTTAGTCTATTTAATGAAACTTATCTCTGGTAGCTTTATTTACTTAAATCAGAGAGTAAGATCTAATACTAACTAGGTTTGACAGAAAGAGAGAATACTGGAAGCTGTCGACAAAGGGCTGAGATGGATTTATGGATTTTGTTTGAGTATATTTAGGGGGCAGATGCCAGCTTTGGATTTTAGTCTTGTCAAGATAACAGTTGGGTCATATGAAAGAGCGGGGATCATTCTAAATAGAACAGTGCTATTTTCTCCTAATAAGCCATCATAAAAGAATCACCTACAAAAACAAATAACACATGAAAAAATAAATTATAAATCACCGGCTATTTGTTCATGTGTTTGTAGGAGGTTCTACTAGCAGAACTATTAATTTTCTTTTAGATATGTAGTGAGAGCACCATGATCTACAATGCTGAGGAGGAGGATGTTCTTGAGAACACTGATGATTTATGCAGATTTTAGCATATAATTAAAACGCTACAAATCAAATTGGACTATTTGCAGCTGGGGGGGGGGGGGGGGTTACAATTCAAGCTAAGAATAAGCAACTCCATTTTGGTGCTTGGTGCATTCTTGAAATTCATGAAAGTTCAAATATTTCCCCGACTCCTTCAAATATCATTTAGTGTGTCATTTTTTCAGCTTTGGGAGAGCCTATAATCTCCAGATTTGGGATGGATCTATTCTCAATCTTGTAAATTGCAGATTGAGAGCATGCAAGCTCCCGCTCCCAACTGGCATGGTATAGGAAGCAACCTTTATCTCCTGTCATAGAGTATTGCAATTCAGAAAAAATATTTACGTGGAGATTATTGTAGTGCAATTTCCTTGGGAAGGTTTGATTGCATTTTGGGTTAGTTTGATTGATATTGTAATGACTGATGGCCATTTGATAAGCAAATATGGCATCTGCATTGATGTTTGTGAAGCTTAGAATAGCAGGGACACACCTGCAATTTTTAAGTGAATGATTGTTGTTTTTGGACACTTCAAGTGCTTTATTTTTGCTTAAGAAGTGCTTGCTAATATATTGGGAAAATGGGCATAATATAAACTTGTATTTCCAGTAATGATGTTTCGTTTGCCTGCGGCTGAATCTTTAAATGATTCTCCACTGTTGTTTTCAATATCTTTTTTAAAGTATTGGATTTAAGCAAAGTGATTTGCAGATAGATGGATGGAGAGATAAATCATAGTTGGTAATTTAAATTGATAACTTATTGTCCACAAGGAGGGTAAAAATATTCACAGCCAATAGGGGTGGAGCAGGGTTACTTTTGAAAGTATATTGTAGGTCAGCCCTGGTCAAGATTGTTAGGAAATTTATGAGATAACTATGGGGCTGTATTATTTTATACTAGGTGGTGAAGGTTATTTACAAATGTTGGCATGGATTAGATGGTCAGTACAGTGACAGAGACATAATTGATCTGAAAGGGAACTTCGCCTACAAAGACTTGTGACCATGGCCGTATATATGTGGTTGGGATTTATGGCTTTGTTGAGTTGTTTTGTAATTCAATATATTAAAGTTTTCTTTGTAATCATAGATTTTTTTATTTTCACCAAAATGTCACGGGAAACACATTATATGTGGGGAAGCCATTGATAGCATGATCTTTTAATTGCATGGCCAACCCTGAATTTTTTTTAAAAAAATTTTTTTATCCCAAGAGAGGTAGCAAGCTAGTAACAAGCATTTTAGCCAAGGACCCTTGGCTATTTCCAAGTCATTAGGGACTATTGCTATATATTTTGCTTGTGATGTAAGAACCTGATGACCATCTCCATGTGGAAGATTTTGTACATCGGTTCAGTGAATTGGTGGCTTAGGCTGTACGCTTTCTGTTAATGTTTAACACTAAGATCATTGCTTCCATGTATGACAATGACAGTTAATTTCATAATAATTGCATATAATTCCTGATATGGGTTGTAATCTGGTATGATATTGGCAGGTGCTTTGTAGATATTGTTCAGGATACGCTAGATCTAAATATAAATTGTTGAAGTTGGTCGTATTTACTGAATTTGATCTATGGGGACAGGGGAAGAAAGCACTCCTGCTAAGCCTTCCAAGCCCACATCTTCAAATCAGGTTCCCTTTCTTTCTCGCATAGACACACACACACACACACACACACATGATTGTACAAACATACAGGCACAAAGATTCACATGCCGGCAAGCGTACTAACCCCTCGTCATTGTGTATACAGGAAATACCCACAACACCTTCATATCCTGATTGGTCAAGTTCTATGCAGGTTTATGTTTATAAAATTCATATTGATATAAATATCTGCAGAAATAACATTAAATGCTCATAACTCGGCTTCTGTTTTAGGCTTATTATGGTGCCGGAGCTACCCCGCCTCCCTTTTATGCCTCAACCGTAGCCTCACCGGCCTCTCACCCCTATATATGGGGAAGCCAGGTGGATATCTCCTATTGTTTGAGAAAAGTATGTCAGTTACCCTTATCTGACGGAGAAGCCACTTAATTTTATTTTATTTTTTTTCTGTTGACAATTTTCAGCATCCTTTAATCCCACCTTACGGAACTCCAGTTCCATACCCAGCTTTATATCCTGCAGGAGGAGTGTATGCTCATCCGAACATGGCCCCGGTAATATTGAGTGTTTCTTATACAAGATTTATTTTCTTTTGTGTGTGTGTGTGTGTGGTGAATTCCCTTCTAGAACCGTAGCCAAATATTACTATTTCCCACTCTTAGGATTCTATAATTCCTGCCTGTTATTTGGTCATCTGATATTTCTTATCCATCATCTCTCTTGCAGACACCAAATTCAGCCCAGGCAAATATAGAGATGGAAGGAAAGGTCCCCAATGGAAAGGACCGTGCTTCAGCTAAAAAAACCAAGGGAACTTCTGGAGGCAAAGCAGGGGAGAGCGGAAAGGCAGCTTCTGGTTCTGGAAATGATGGTGCCTCCCAAAGGTTAATTAAGCTCAAGTTTATTGGTGATTTTTCCCTTTGAAATGCTTATACATTCAATTCTTATGATATTGACCTATATGCTAACTGAACAGTGCTGAAAGTGGTAGTGATGGCTCATCTGATGCCAGTGACGAGAATACTAACCAGCAGGTATTTTTCTGTGCACTCTCATTATTTGCTTTCTGTGTGCTGTTATTGCTTAGCGTGAATGACGAATATCATGTAGAAGCATAGGTGACCTATCCCAGAAACTGGTTTTATTTAGTTTGTTCATGCTGTAGAAATCCAGATGCCCTGAATAATTTTGGAATTGCAGTTTTCTTTGCTAACCTAGCCAATAGAAAGCGTGTTTACTTGATGATTTATCTTTTATTTAATGAATACCTGCCTAAATATTCCAGGAATATGGTGCAAGCAAGAAGGGAAGCTTCAACCAGATGCTTGCAGATGGTACATTTTTTTTTTTTTTCTCTACCTGTTTTTGTTTGTTTGCTGTGATAGCTTGCTAACATGTTGACTTTCTTCACAGCTAATGCACAAAGTACCTCAGCTGGAGCAAATATCCAAGCTTCTGTGCCTGGGAAACCTGCGGTGTCTATGCCTGCAACTAATTTAAACATTGGGATGGACTTATGGAATGCATCTTCTGCTGCTGGAGCTACAAAAATGAGACCAAATCCATCTTGTGCCACATCTGGAGTTGTTCCTGCTGGATTGCCTGAACAATGGATTCAAGTATGAGCGCTGCGTTTACTTCTTGTATCATTCTTGAGCTTTTTTTTTAATCCTGTAGTAAAATTCAGTTTCTGAAAGTCAAATTTTGCTGTATGGTCTAATCAATAGGTTTCTATTTCATTTTTTCATGTTCATATTCTGCTGTGCTCTTTTCTTTTTTTTTTAACTTCTAATATCTCAATTTTTGTGAAAAACTCATACACTCAGTGGCCTTCCCGTATCTCACAAGGTACAGGTCAATTTGTTTTTGAGAATGATAAAGAGGGGGTGTTATTTACAGGAGGCTTTTTTCTGTTTGTCCGCGCAGCTGTTAGGCTATCTGGATTCCTTTTTCTTCCACTGAATTATAGATTTGGGTTCTGACAGGATGAACGTGAATTGAAAAGACAGAAGAGGAAACAATCTAATAGAGAGTCAGCCAGAAGGTCCAGATTACGCAAACAGGTACTGTTGTAGTTTGTACCTTTTCTTGTCATTGAGTGTTTGCTTATTTCTTCACCATTGTTAGTGCCAGTACAGATGCCATATCTCCCACTTCTTTTATTTTAGATCTGGAGTGATAGCTCGTGGTAAAACAGGCTACTTAAACTTTCTTTATCAAACTCAGTAGTGAAGGATGATTCTCTAAATCAAATAGAAATTTATGAATAGAAGTCCACCTTCACGGCAACAGTCTTAAGGAGTACACTTAACATGTCCTGAAATAATTTCACTGCCTTTTCATTGGCCTCAAAAAAGAGTTCAACAGCTTAAGAATTTTTTTACAGTGTAAAAGCCCCATGATCCTTGAGAGCCCTTTTAAAGTTCAAGGTCCAAATTAGAACTAGCTTGTTATCGCTCTTTTAATATAAAAGGAAAGTTTCTTTGCGTTGTTGTTCGACATAATGTAAATTTTGGGAAACGTTTGCTGTTGTTAATCTCCTGTTAAAATGTTTATATCTATTGCTTTGATTTTTCATCTTTACCAGGCAGAGTGCGAGGAGCTACAAGCCAGGGTACAGAATTTGAGCAGTGACAATAGCAATCTCAGAAATGAATTGCAGAGTCTCTCTGAAGAGTGCAATAAGCTTAAATCCGAAAATGATTCCATTAAGGTTCATTTTTGTCACTGGACTCTTTTTGAAGCCCGTTCTTATTTATTTAGTGATTGGCACGTGCAACATTAGCAGCTTTGCCATTGTTACTTAATATTTATTTTGTTTTCCTAATCATAAAAAAGGGTAATGAAATCCTTGCAAAAAGTTAATCAATACGACACCACTCATTTAACAAATGTGGGTTTGCTGTCATAACAGGAGGAGTTGACTCGGTTGTATGGACCAGAAGTTGTAGCTAAACTTGAACAGAGCAACCCTGCCTCGGTTCCAGAGTCTCATGGTGGTGAGGGAGACAGTTGACAGTAAAGACTGAGTCATGACTTGGAATCCGGAACTGGAAGAAAATTTTCGTGAATTCCTCCCGTATATTAGGACTCCCATTAGTCGAGCATAGAACATTGGCTTTCCATACTGATCCATACCTTTAACCCTAGTTTGTAATAGCGAAATTTATTTACAAAATTTTAACTGGAGCTAGAAACCTTAATGAATCCATGAGCATTGTTGGATTATTAAGCTCAATCAACTTCTCTGGTTAAAAAGGAACCTCTTAGTCTTAATGTTAGCTTATATAATTCGGGTAATATAAACTTAATTCGGGTAATATAAACCTGAAAAGCGTGGAAATGGCTTCAGCTTTTATTCCAAATCATCAAGAACCGATGTTGGCTTGATCAGTTTGTTTAGGAAATCTGGAATTTGTGCATTATTAGACCTCAGCTTTCTGTGCAAACAAAGTTTAACAACCCAATGCGAGATGTGATCAAACCGTTCAGATCACATATTTTCATTAAACGAAAAAACAGCAAGATGATAAAGCGTTGTCCAGTTACAGATTTGCCTTGCCATCATTGCAAATTAAAGAACGAGAATTGATAGATTCCAGCACAAAGTAAGGAGTCTAATCGCAGATGATGACTCTTATACTGAATGCTTGAGAGTAATCCAGGCAATTATTAAAACAACAAACACAAGCAGCAATCGTCTGTGTTGTTTTTGAATTGTTTAATATATTTACATGTTTTTATCGAAAACCTGACATAGTACAGAATGAAGAACAAAAATCAAAGCATATCTTTGTTTCTTTGCTTTTCGGTAGGCTCGGTATACCAAGAGAAATGCGGGTAAGCGACGAGGGTCAATCAAACAAGGTGCTAATCTAGAAATCTTATTCTTACATACAAGTGTAAACACTACTTCTGTGATCCTGTAGAAAAATCTAAGCTCATAAGCAACATATTGACTGGAGTTTAAGGTTGGTTTTCCTCAGCTGATTGGTTAGGGAAGCAAACTTTGATGAAAGGCATAAAGAATTTGAATGATAACGCCTCAATGATGGATGGGAGAGCTCTTAATCCTTTGTCAGGGATTTGAAATTGGGCACATGAATGGTGAAGGATAGAGAGTTTCAATCAGCATGATCAGATTCAGTATCCAAGATTGTTCTTGTCTGCTCTTCTTCGATGGCAGGGACTTCAGGATGCCCTTCTGGGTGATTAGGGGCATCCTTTAACATTTGGTCAGCTGGTTCAGAGAAAGATAGCAAAGTTTCAGGATTGGCCAGAATGGAGATCGGTAGCATTAACAAACTAACTAAAACATGTGTCTACATCATCCGAACCTGATCCCATAACCTTCAAAAGCATTCTCTTAGCATATTGAAGTTCTGCTTGGTGATTGCTGATGAGTTTGACCTGCAAAATTGAAGAAATCAGATCACTTTAAATTTGCATTTTCACGTGTAAGATGAAACTCAGAACAAAAAGGATGCAGTCTACATGCAATATTTTGATCAATTACAGGGAACAGAATAGGAAAAAGTCATTGGTCTTGAACCATCTAAAAGTAAATTGGAAAATGGACATAAATGCACTTCAGAGTTAAGAATTCATATAAATTACAATGTCCTAAACTTGATAACAATAAAGAGGACATACCATTTCACCATATGCTAAGCCCATAATCAGATCAACTCTAGCTTGATGCCTCGATAAGAATGGACGCAGGTGGTTCATATACAATTGCTTAGCCCCCTGTTTGAAAGTAAGATATTCAATTTCAGTATAGGTTCATCCCATGTCTTGATCAAATATACTTCATCATGCTGTGTATAATAGATCTGTGGCACCACAAAATGCCAGTGATAAATATATCACTAGCTCCCAACAAATGATAACCAATACACAAGCTAGATTTATTTTGTCGACATTTATAAAATGACATGAGATTGAGGGCATTCAATCAGAGGAAACAACTCAATTCTATCTAAGGAGAATTAAGGAGTTCAGGGTCAAAAATTACTTCAGCAGATGGAAGTTGAAGCCACACCAGAAAAGCAAACTTCATGTGATAATACATCGGGAACCTGGAGAAAGATAAACAATGATCTAATCAAAGTAATAACTAAATAGATATACAAGTTATGCATGCTACGTATCCCTTAACTCCTAGGTGGAATATTTTTAAGTTCTATGCTGCATTTACAAGATTAGAAAGAACTAGTCCTATGGAACCAAATCAGATGATTTAGACTTCAGAACTAAAAGCTCAGGGTTCAGAACTTACCAAGAGATCAACTTGTCTGTAAAAACCTCCGCAAGGGTGAAAGATCCATATGCTGCAATTATAGCAAGATACTCAAGAAGCATGAATAACAATGCCAAGAGATCAGCGGGTCCCCAACTACAACCATCTCTCAAAACAAAACAAAATATAATAAAAGGACATAATTATCAAACATCGAGCACCGCACAAATATGGATCATTAGCTCTAGGTAGATATGCATTGCTTTGATTGACTGCTCAATTAATGTCAGACATAAAGTCGAGGGTGCAGCGTGCCAAGATTCCATGTCCACTTTGCAACACAGTAAAAGGCATGAAACACAATATAAAAATAAGGTCTTACTTATTTGTTTCTTCCTACCTCAATACTCATGTAAACATTCAAAAGAAAGGGAACAGGCATGCTGAAAACTGGAAATTAGAATTGAATAGCTATTATAGGACACAAGCAGGGAAAAATTTACTCGTGAAGAATAAAATGAAGATAGTCATTGCCTTAAAAGTAGGTTGAAAGAATTAAAAAAAAAAAGGCACCGATTACTTATTTGTTTCTAAGAACCTAAAACAAATTTTGCACGGGAAAAAGGATGAGAAAGAAAACCTAAGAAACAGAAACTCTCTAACCTGCCCAGTACATTAGCCACTTCTGTTCCTCATTTTCATCTTTTCTCTCAATTGCTTTGAATGTATGGTACACAGGTATAACAATCCCCACAGAACAGCTGCATGAGTGGGGAAAAAATCAAGTTAATTGCTACCATCTTTTAGCATCAAATGATGAAAAACAGGGTGAAACAATAGATAGCGGCTATCCAAAACCAAAACTGGAATCCTAGATAGACATCCGGAACAAAAAATTATTTACACCTTAAGTACTAAAAGAGATATATATCAACATGGATGCCAAAATGAAAACTATACTTATCAAACATCCATCAATCAAAACTCACCATGCTGTTCTTACTACAATGTTCGATCCAAGTGGGCAAAGAAGTAACCGCAACCCGACCTGCTTCACATAATAAAAAATCATAAACACAAAATTATTTAAAAACACACAAGGATTTATGCAAAATCCACAACCTCAACCCGTAACTAGGTGGTGTTGGCTACATGAACCTCCCCTCATCCAACAGCGGGCAGATATGCTCACAAAACAGCCATCCAAAAAATGGGACTAGCCCATTCAACTACCCTTCAGTTTAACACCCATATGGACCCTTCCCTTTCTTTTTTTAGCCTCTTTTCAAACTACCTCTAGCTTCCCCACCGGTCGCCTGCATTCAATTCTATCATGGGCTAAACATTCCATAACCCTTTGAGACACTAGATCCCTCTAGAAGACAACATGCCTCCTAAATAAGGTTCAATTGCAATTCATTCACCAAATTTAATCCATTCACGCCATTTTTAATACTGCACTGGTAATGGCCCACGACAGCTAGCATAATTTCAAGGCATCTAAATCATGAAATCAGCTTATTCAATTTAATTACACAGTTAATTTTGTCTATTCTCTTAATCATCGAATGAAATAGATCCGTACATCCATAAAAACTTCAAAATTGGATAATTAATGGGATTTAATGACTGGTAAATTAATTGCGTAAAACAATATTAAAATCGAAACCTTAACAGATGCTAGTTTTTTGTGTAAAAAATAAGAACATCAGGATGCTACTGTAATTGCTAACCTCGTTTACTACGTTGGATCCCAGAAGAGCCATAGGAATCGAAGCAGAGAGTTTCTTAAGATGTGAAACTGAGTGTTTGACAAGAAAATATGGTTTATGGCACTTTTTGTCCATGCACTCTTGGTTGTTTTTCGATTTTGCCCTTGGATAGGTTTTTTTGTTTTATTTTAATGATTTATCTATAGTTTTAAAATTCAATAATTTGTTACTAGTAACCCAACTCTAAGTGTTTTTCATGCTGAAATATATTAAAATAATAATTTTTTATTTTTTAAAAATTATTTTTAAAATTAACACATCAAAATGATTCAAAACATATAAAAAAATTAAATTGTAAAAAAAAAATGTTTTATTAAGATTTTTAATAAATTTTAAAAATATACTATATTATTTTTTTAGTTTTTTATTTCTTCTTACGAGGAAAAAAATTTAATAATTTCCATCATGAATTAATTAATAATATACCTTTTTACTTGGTTATTTATTTTAAAATAAATGATAGAAAAATAAACTTTGTAGGAAAACAATTGATGGGATATTTCCCACAGACAATTCCTATAAAAATTAATTTAATTTTTGATGAAATTCCTTTGTATTTTCAGATATAACTAGATAACTGCCCAACAAATCAGATCAAAATTCTTTTAAACAAAAAGCATATTTCCAAGCAATGAAAAAAAATTTAATAGTGTCATTAAACTTGGCATAATGATGAAACCTTAAAACCTCTCGACTCAAGTCCTTACCTAACATGGGCTTGAAATCAAATCGTTTTAGAGTTGTTTCAATATAGCTCAAATAAATTGATAGGTTCAAGGGTAAGATAGAGAATCGGTAAAAACTTAGTTTGATTTAAAAAAAAATTTTAAATGATATCATTTAAAAAAAATATTAAGACAACAACATATTGATTAGATCCGAGTTAATCCGTCAAACTTGCAACTCCGATTTATGGACTCTACTAAGTTTAATAGCTTTTTTTACATGATTTTTTTTTAATTATAAGATAAAAATAGACACTCAAAAAATTAAGAACTAACTCAATTTAATGATATTTCTTTGAAACCGCGATAACCTTATAAAAAAAAAACCGTAATAAATTATGAGTATTATTTTTTAACATACTTTTTTTTTAATTTAAAAACAAAAGGGTGCTTTTATTCTCTATAAAATAAATTAAAAAACATATAAACTAATAAACCAAAACGAGTTATTAACCCTTGTTAAATATTAAAGTAGGAAACCAATCTTTACAGTAAAAATAAAATATAAATGCACATGCAAATGTTTTACACTAACTGTTTTTTTTTTACTTTAATTTTTTTCATTCATTATATTTTAACAGTTAATTGTTGTTACTAATAACAAATTATTTTTGTTTCTATAAAAAAATATACAAATACAACTAATTCGTATAAAATATAAGAGGAAAAAGAATAAAGACAAATCAAACTAATTTTCTTAAAATATCAAGCAGATAAAAAGAATATGAACAAATCTATCATTATTTAAAAAAACAAAGGTAATTTAGTATAAACAATTAATGAAAACATATAAAAAAAAAAACACATGAAAAAAATAATCCAAGCACTTTAAGCTAAACCCACGTGGCTAGCCTTAATAAAAAAGCTAAGGCATAAATATGTTTGGAAGCTCGATCTATTTTTTAATTTATTTTTATCTTAAAATATCATTAAAACCTTTATAAAGCACTTTGTCAACTTTAAAATACTTTAAAATCACTTAAAAAAATAAAAATCAATTGAATCAACAAATCTAAAAAAAAATTGATCTATTTTTTCAAACATGTTTATAGAGAAAAAAAACAATCACTATTGAACTCTTCTCCTTGAATAGAACATGTTAATGCTAAGAACTACTGAAAAATGATTATTCACTAACTTTTTTTTTTCATCGTTTTTTTGTAACTTTCTTTCTTATTTTTTCAAACTCATGAACTATAATGTTAAGAAACTGAATTTTTAAACAAAAAATAAAAATTTCAAAACCTAAATGGACTTCAATGTAAGAAAAAAGAAAGCAGGTAAACTAAACAGAGTTTTTTTAAGCAATTTTGAGATTGACCATAAGATTTCTCCTTGTTTTATGATTATGATTATTTTTTTGAATTTTTTTTACCTAATTTGTTTTTTTAATAAATTCATCATTAATTTGAGAATGCTTAAAGAATACAATTAAAATAAAAATTCAAGAATAAAAAGAAAAAATATATATTTAACTAGGGAGAGTTGTTATCGTGTTTTATTTAGACATTTTAGTATATTTTGTAATTATAATTATAATATGACATTGGAAATTATTAATTTTCCTTATTTTCTAGTCAAACTTTTCCATATTAGCTGCTCTTTTATTCTTATTTTTTCTATTTTTTAAAAAATAAACAGCAACAAATTAGAAATGAACATGGAATTGATGAAATGACTATTTTATAAATGGATCAACGACTACACACATAGTTTCTGAAATTACAAGATATAATTAATTGGTTTTGTTTTACTTGAAGTACAAGTACTCAATTATAATAAAAAATAGCTAAAATAGAAGGCGAATTCCTTATAGCCCTGTTCATAATTTTTTTATTCCCGCTTTAAAAAATTGATACTTTTACCATTCCAAAAAAAAATTGATTGTCTTTGATGGGTATTTTTATTTTTTGAAATGGCAAATTAGTTACTATAGATTTGTTTGAGGGTATTATTGATTTTTTATATTTTAATAAATAGTAAAATATAAAAAAAAACCCAAACAAAAAAACAACATTGCTGACATGGGTATATTTATTTTTTGCACAC
>Ga0325414_1005178_pt1 | contig 13732 bp, 4 predicted proteins | sample PopdelMetagenome_8_FD_206183 | JGI IMG/M metagenome (GOLD analysis project Ga0325414, IMG submission 206183) | Populus deltoides microbial communities from Bellville, Georgia, United States - Leaf-PdKOR-R3 | ecosystem: Host-associated > Plants > Phyllosphere > Phylloplane/Leaf | place: USA...
AAAAAAAATAGATTTGGCATAACCAGCTACTTTGTACTCTATTATTGAGAATTACTGGATATAAATGTAGAATTCATGTAATGTCAAAACTTCTGGGGTAATATACATGGCAGAAAAGGAGCCCGTAAATAAGGGCCAAAATCCTACAAGAAGCCTATGTGACATTGCATTATATCATCCGAGGCTGCCTCCCTTGCCCAGCGTTCACCAAAAAGTGCAGAAGCTCTACTTTGAGAATTAGCTGCTACTAGGAAAGGGTCTTTTCATTCTTTTCTTCACCCTTTTTTACCCCAAGAATAATTGAAGTACGAAACCTGATTAGAGGAAGTTTCAGAAACCGAAAGGTGATTTTTTTCTGTTTCCACCTTCTCCATATTGTTCATTCCACTTCCTCAGCTCATTCATACTTGCTGCGTCAAAGGAAACTGACGGCCCCACCTATACAACAAGTAATAGATATCAATCTACCACAGATTTCATAATATCAATGTGGAGAGTGCATGATTTTGCAACCCATCTTAACCTTGTATCAAACTGCTAAGAACAGTCAATTAACTAAATTGTTACCTTTGCTTTTGACTGAATGAAATCTTCCAAATTAAGTGGTCTTAATGCCGGAGTTGCACCATTCTTGCCACCCTGTAGAAAAAGTGACCAGGTAGAAAAAAGAGCAGAGTCAAATACTTGGCCACAAATCAGAAGTAAAATGACTTCAGGCAACACGTGGTAGGAAGAATTAGAAGTCTGCAGCTGGAGGAGGGTTGGTTCAACCGGCAAACAAGGGTATTTCTGAGGTGCTTCCCTAGGGCATTTGGGGCGAGGTCTAAAGTTCAGGAATAAGGATACCGTCTGCAGTGTGACTTTACTAAAAGGCAGTAATATATTTCTGCTCTTTTACAATTTTCACACCATATAAAATAGACAATGAACATTACTTGATAAACTAAATATATTACAAAGAACAGTTTTTTTTTTCATGCTATGCCACAACCTGTTGCATACCAGAGCATTAAATTGCTTTCTTATATTTTGCGCAAGTCATTAATTGTTGGTGAAGGTACCTTGCAGATCATATGTTCACAAAAAGGTGGGGGAATGAGAAATGTGGCAGAAACATCTAACCTGTTTTGCTTGCAAAGACATATAAATATTCACTGTTTGGATGCTAACCAAACAGGTGCCCTAGTTTCAAATTGAAAATAACATGACCAAATGCAAGAGGGTATACATGCAAGGAAAGATGACTATCATCGAAATTATGATCAAAACTAGCACTTCACTTCTCACTTCACACACTGCCAATGACGCGGCATATAGCGTGGTTAAACGTTAGGGTTCTCAAACCTTAAAGTTACAGACCTAAACTGTAGAGAAATTTCGAGAAAATTCTCTAGTGTTTTATTAAAAATCTTAATAAAAATCTTCTTCTCAAAATAAACTACACATCTATTCATATTAGTTTAAAAAAAATTATGGGAAAGAATTCCTAATTAAAACTAAAATCATTTATAGAAAAGGATTTCTAATTAACACTTACTTGGTTAATAGAATCCATCTAGCATTGGGATTTCTAAATAGTAAATCACTAATTAACTTAAAGTCCTAATCTAAATAGGAAAAAGAATATAAATACAATAAGAAAAATAAAGACAATCTAGCATAGTAACTTCCGAACCTTATTTAAACACCTTTTCCGATCATCATGAAATTTTAACTCAATAGAAAACAGGGCATTCAGAATCTTCTGTCAAAAATTATTTTTATTTCCCCATGTCAGCCAAGCACAAGTACTCTAACAAGAACAGACATATTGGGTGCCCAGGACCAGTATAAATTGAAGGAGAGCGTAAATCATGGGAAAAAATATATTAAACTCAATCACCTTTTCTTCTTCTAAAAGTTCTTCGACTGGTCTATATGCTGCAGCGATGCATAGGTTCTGAAAAACAAATTTCGAGACAATTAAGGCCATATATTTTCTTCCAAGAAACGCAAATTTGAAATTAGAAGCAACCAATACTGCATTACCTTCAAATCACTTCCGGAATATCCCTCAGTTGCATTTGCAAGTTTGTCAAACTGGAAGTCAGCTTCTAAATTTTCTCGATTCAGAATTATTCTGAGAATCTTCATACGATTTTCGGCGTCTGGTAGGTCCACGTGTATTCTAAACAATGATACAACACAATTATACAAGTGATATTGCTATTGCTTTAAACAGCAGCAGACACGACATATGAAAACATGGCAAGCTTTAAACAGCAGCAGACATATGGAAACATGGCAAATGTGATATCTTAAACCAAAAGATAGGCTGCAATACTAAAAATACCAAGGCATTTCCTCAAGCAAACTTGCCTCCTAGGTAACCGGCGGATTACAGCATCATCAAGATCAAATGGTCGATTTGTGGCACCAAGGATAATGATTCTCTGGCTATCTTTTGATCGCAATCCATCCCATGCTGCCATGAATTCATTTCTCATTCTTCTTGTAGCTTCATGCTCAAAAGAGCCACCACGAGCACCAAGCAAACTGTCAACCTACACATACAAAATCCAGTTAACAGAATAGCATTCCAAATGTAAGAGGTGTTTAGGAAATGTCATAAGAAAGTAATGTTCACGCTGTTTGTTGTCAACAAAATGACCCCAAATGAGGTAGAAAAGGGAAAGGAAAAGGAAGATTATTTATCAAAACACCATTCACCTGATTATTGTACAGACACCTACAGGCAAGAAATGGAGAAACTAGAGAAAGATGCAATTTGTTTTTCCCAATTATTAAATTATGACAACATTTTCTACAAGAATTTCTCCATATACTGAAAAGTTTCTCAATTTAAAAAAAAAAGTTTCACAGCACAATTTGTGATACAATGATACAAACAACAAATATTTATCACTTTGCAAGGACATTAGAGACCTACAATTTACAGAGAATATAATTCAAAATCAATTTCCACCGATATTTTAACACTTAACCCATTAATCTATCATAAATCTCAGTGATGATCATGGGACAGGCCATTGGTGCACACAAACTGTTATAAGAACTCCATGGTTATCTTATTTGCTGAGGAAGCTTCACCAGCATCCAAATTGAAGAAGTCAGATTAAGAACTAGAAGAGAAGATAAGGATGAAGGTTTGTGAAGATAACTTTCATATTTCCCTGTATTTTGTAAACAACATTTTTACTGCATGAGAAAAAAAGTGAGATAGATCTGTTTCTGGAAGTTCTCAGTGTTCCACAATAGCTTCTTTCTATTATTCACATCCTGACTTTTACTAAGGGTAAAAATTGTATACTGAACAATATTATATCATGAGGACAACGAAATTTAACTTTACAAGTGCAAAAGTTGGTTTCTTTATGCAATGCAATATAACCAGTTTATTTACTTTGTCACACACACTCATGCACACGCGTACACTGAAAAAGGAGAAACTCACCTCATCAACAAATATAATGACAGGAGCCAGCTTGCTGGCAAAGGAGAAGAGAGCCTTTGTGAGCTTTTCAGCATCTCCAAACCACTGTCTCGGGAAACAGGAAAACATCAAGTAACATACAGAAACAAAAGACAATGACTAAACAAACTGAAAGTACTCAGCTATATCAATAATCAATGATTTAGCAGCCAGTATTTTGTATAGAAGACATCTGTTTCTGAAAAACTACCAACAGAAGCATATGTATACCGGTGCTAATTTTTTTCTCAAATTTAATGTAAAGAAACAAGATAACATACAAGCAGGCATTTATGTATATGATAGCCTTTGTATCACATGCAAAGCATGCGATGCTTTGTCCTTTATAACTTAAGTTGATGTTTTTAGATCAATATCAGTTTGGAAGTGTTAAAATGCCATGAATTCATATATCACACATAAGAAATGAAATGAAGAGCTTTTGAGCTTTGTGCTCGTGTCTCTGTACTCTTTTGTCCCAAGCATCCTTAATAGGTTTAGAACCCATTGGCAGGATGAATTTGTTACCTGACTCTTTCTGGAAAAAAAAATTGAAAATAAAGCAGTTCTTTTATTGTAGGTAAAAGAATGTGAAACATGGCTAAATTCTTCATCTTGGAACCTAAACCTCACTAAATGGATACAACATCCATTTTTTATTGTACCTTTGAAGTAAGAGTTGAACCAGTTATGCTGATGAAGTTTGCCCCTGCCTCTGTTGCAAGTGCTTTGGCAAGAAGGGTTTTCCCAGTTCCAGGAGGTCCAAAAAGCAAAATCCCTTTGCAAGGCTGGAAAAAAGCTTTACAAAATCACACTCTGAAATAAGTCTAACAAATAATTGTTCATGTGAAGAGTAAAATCAGTACCCGCAGCAAATTTCCATGAGAGAAAAGTTCTGGTCTCCTCATTGGAAGAATGACAAGTTCATTCAAAGCCTTCTTCACTTCTTCAAGAGCACCTACGTCATTGAATTTGACACCAATTTCACCTGGAGCTACCACAGCTGAGATAAAGTTGCTCTCATACTCATCCTTGGCCAAGTTCTGCTGATATATATATTCAATAGAGATCAGCACATAGTATGTAAAGCTTTCAACATACTCATAGCATTGAGAAGAGAAAATGTATACACATGCCTTCAAATTCTGTGATGGTTTTTCAGATATGGTTTCTTGCTCCTTCAACCTCACAATTGCCATCTCAAGGCTTCCCATGAAAAAGAACAGATATCAGCTTCTAGGTGCCAAAAATTTGATTAACATACAACAATGGGGTAGGCATACCTTTCTCGGGGCAAAGACAATCGATCCCCTTTTATGCATGGGAGCAGGCATGATGATAAGTAATGATTCTTAGCCCAGCCAATGACTTTTTCAGCCTCTGAGGAAAAAAGAAAGAAAAAAAGAAATTCTTGGCCCAGATCCAAATGGTGTATCAGAAAAGAAATTCTTCAACCTTCATTTGTAAAGTTGAACTTGTCAAACAAGTTAGGCTCGTAAACATTTTTGGAAAAGCAACGGTAAAGTTTATCAGGTTGATATTAAACTTTGGGACTTTTTTCTGGTGGAGAAAACTTTCATTTTGTATTTCTCTTCCCTAAAAATCCATAGTCAACATAAGGATATTGTGATCTTGAATACGGAACCAACAGTTCAATAATAAGCTGAAATCGGCTCAAATAACAAGCTTCAGTTTCTTACTCCGCTTTGTTAGAATGAGGCCATCAGTATTTATATGCAATAGGTCCATGCATGACATCTCATTTTCTTCAAGAACCTGCAATAGAATTATATCAGTAAATTTCAAAGACAAATGGGTATCAAATTTCCTAGTGCAATTTGCAATTTCAAATAGTCCACTCCATGCAACAGTTAAAACTAAAACACTGCTGTGATTGAAACGAACTTTGACAGTGACTCCCTACCTTGTGCAGTTCAATTAAATTGCTCCTTGATATCACAATTCTTCTGTCCTCTTCAACCTGTTTATTGAATGTTCTAAGAAGATCTTCCTCCTGTAAGAAGCAAGCAAAATATAAACCAAAACAAGTATAAAAAAATTAAAGAGATAATGCCACATTTAAGATATAGTAGAGTACTATATCTAATCAGGACAGAAGTCAGTGCAGTTTGACAAGAAGGATCTCTAGTTCCAACCCTACCATCTAAACCTGAAAGTAAGCTTCAGTCATGGTCTCACAAGACACCAAAGCCTGTAAAAGAATCCCTACCACTACATTTTCCTTAAAAGGAAAGCACATTCACTTAAGCACAGTCAGGCCAGCAAATAACATACTTTTGTTCAATTCTAGGCACTAAACGGCACACTATACATTTTTATTAAATTGTGCGAGTTAACAACTTCTTGGCTCCTAAATTAACATTTAGCTTTAGTAGAACACTGATCACTCACTCTTATTGATTCTAACATCACTCATCTTCCTAGAAAGCATGGTATCAAAGAATGCACTTTACGAGATCCCAAGAAAGAAGAGGGGCAAGGTAGGAAAGAATAAGTAAAACAAAAACATGAGAAACAAGACACTAGTACACAACATTTATACTATACAACAAACATCTTTTCATTATTTGAAACAGATTAGAATAAATACAACAGTCATTTACCAACTTTTCATTATTTGAAACAGGTCAGATTAAATACAAAAGTCAATTACCTTTGGGGGATAGAGGCACAAAATATTGGTGAAGAGCTTAGTTATGTCATTTTCATTGGACCTCTTTGCACCTCTGAGTCCATCAGTGAGGTGCTTCAAGGAGAGAGGCTGAAAGATAAATCAGTTCTCAGTTAATTACATAGAAACAATAACGAAGCGCAAAAGCTGCCATGGATAAATATGATACTAATCAATAATTTTCTTTCAAATTTACAACGTTTTAAGAGTTTTGCAAGCCTTACCAGCTTTGCCAGCCGTCCAAGATTCGGGAGTAGCATTGTCTGTTGAATATGAGATTCAGAGAGAAAAGATACTAATTAAAACAAAAGGGATGGGAGAGAATGGTATCTACAGCTTATGAAAACAATTGAAAATGGAATCAAATGCTTCCAACATGTATGTATGTGTGCATATAACTTGAAAAACTTTAGAAGCTTACGAATCTTTCTTTCTCCTTTGACCCAGTTTCAGCTTTGTTTTGTCCACATATCAAAACAACAGGACCTGATAATTTGTCAAACATTTCTTGCACCTTGCTTAAAAAATCCTTGCGGTTTGACTTGGGAACCGCCCTAGACAACCACTGAGAAGAATCTGGAAAATAGACAATAAGGGGTTGCACAGAACACAAAACCTGCAAATGAGGGAAGAACAAACATCAATTCTTAACAGCAAAATCAAGGAGAGGGACACTGGACAGCGAAAAGGAATACCAGGCAATAATACCTCACATAAAACCTCCATCGCAATATAGCAATATTCTATCCCAGTGTCGGGATCATGCTCAATATCCTTAGCTACACAACAGCCGAAGTTAGGTTATTTACAGACACAAACACTGACAAATATATAGTTAAAGGGGAAGCCAGTTTTAAATTTCAAAATTGACTTTTTAATTCAGAACTTCCAAATGTTGCTTCAACACCTCATACAATTTCAATACAGTTGATGACTGTGATCAACTTTACATCATTTCAGTTTAAACAGGTAGTTAAATCCTCACTGATGCAAGAAATTACCATCTATCCAATAAACTGGTGCTTTTGCAGGCTGCTCCATGAGCTCCTCATCCTTCTCTCCATCATCTTCTTTGTTGTCATTACCGATATCTAAAATCACAGCGACTCGATCTCCATTCACCTCATATACCTCCCCAAGTTGACCGCTTGATAAAGGCCTGAAAACATAACACTCTCTGATCAAAAGTTCTGCCTGTCAATTTTATGAATATGAAAGTTCATGCACTGTAATGCCAATTGAGTTAGTGTTCTCCCACAGCTGATGGTCAAACCTCTCTGAGCTTTGATAGTCCAAGGCAAAGTGCAAGTCTGATGAGACTAAAGGTGTAATTGAGCTGTTAAAGGAAATGAGAACTTGTATCTGGTTAAGGCAATTCCAAAGAAAATTTATGGCTAGAATGATTATCACAAGTTTCACTTGACATTAGTCCAAAGGGTAGCATATATGGCTAAATCATAAAAGGTGCAGAAGATTTCATATGTTGCATCATCAAAGTTGAGAATTAAATGTTAGAAGACAAAGCCTCGGAAAAGAAAAGGACTGTTCATTTATTCACCACTCTTTCTACTCTTTCAAATTATCAAAAGTAATATGCCTACAAATCTGAAAGGAAATGAGAGCTTATATCTGGTTAAAGCAATTCCAAAGAAAATTTATGGCTAGAATGATTATCACAAATTCACAAGTTTCACTCGACATTAGTCCAAAGGTAGCATACAAGGCTAGATCATAAAAGACGCAGAAGATTTCATATGTTGCATAATCAAAGTTGAGAATTAAATGTTAGAAGACAAAGCCTCAAAAAAGCAAAAGACTGTTCATTTATTCACCACTCTTTCTAATCTTTCAAATTGTCAAAAGTAATACGCCTACACATCTGAAAGGAAATGAGAGCTTATATCTGGTTAAGGCAATTCCAAAGAAAATTTATGGCTAGAATGATTATCACAAGTTTCACTTGACATTAGTCCAGAGGGTAGCATACAAGGCTAAATCATAAAAGATGCAGAAGATTTCATATGTTACATCGTCAAAGTTGAGAATTAAATGTTAGAAGACAACACCTCGGAAAAGCAAAAGACTGTTCATTTATTCACCACTCTTTCTACTCTTTCAAATTGTCAAAAGTAATATGCCTACAAATCTGAAAGTTGCTGTGTTTGCCCAAAAACATAAACTTGGAAAAAGCAGGGCATGCAATGCTGCCAAAAGATTGTGATAGCAGCAGAACACTATGTGACCTCAAAGTTGTCTGTAAGTCAAACCACACCAAATCTAGCAAGAATTACCAGAAATGCAGCATCAACTGATTATCATCTAGAATTGTGCACCAACAGTTTGCTGGTTACAACTTCATCAGAATCATCCACTCTATAAAGAATGTATTGCCAAGGACAATAGTTGTCACTTAACCTAGTAAATAAATTTTGAAGAAAAGTTGTTTAGCTAATCAATTCAAAGGTGCTGATACTATACAACTTTGCATTTGTCTCTCATCACATCTATATGCTGTAAAGTTGCTGAAAGGAAATTATCAGTTTCCTACTGATACCTAAAAGTTTCACATGAAGACAAACATATATTAATTGTTTCCTTTTTAGACAGTACATAAGGCATGCAACTGTTATCAGCATGACCAGTGATGTTTTTAAGCTTCATTCGGTCTCTATGTATTTGCTTCAATTAGTTAACTATAGCTATGCAGATCTTGGTATCTTTATAGCTACAAGTTCCGGTTGATTTAAAAAATTTCTTGTAAAATCAATAAGCTCAATCCCTGGTGCAAAAATATTTGATATGCTTCAGAAAAAGGGAAAAAATGATTGCTACACTTAAAGTGCTTTAAAAAAGTTACAGAGATAGGTCTCCATCCCAGACAATTATCCTTTAAAAGAAAATTGTCATGATTAGCAGGGTAGTTAAAGACTTTTGGAAGGATGTGGGAACTGTGCTAATTAGTTGGAGCATGTAAGTATTTAACTGTTTGATTCAACATAGGAATGCATCTACATTTGCTCTCTAGAATGGACCAAAGTTGGAATTGCTTGATTCAGAATATAAAAGCAAAAGCACACATCAGAAGTCAGGAACCTCTAATATCTCCATCTTTGTGAAACATGTAATCCCACCCACCAAAGAAAATAATTCTGTCTGGTGCAATAATCACAAGAAAGACTGCACAAATGAAAGGAGCTGCCTTGGACTGTATGCTGACAGAAAATGAAGCAACCAAGAGCACATTCAGCTCCAATAAAATGTCAGTGGTGCCATGGCATCTATATCAACGTTAACAATAATAATCACATTTGAAATGGACACAACACAAGAATCTTTTGAAATAAGCATTGCCCTTTTCAGCTGCTTCAGGATAAATTGGTTTTCTTGACTTCATCAGGGTCTTCGGTGCAAAAGTTTTAAAGGAGTATCCATACCAGACAAGTAGAGAGATTGGGGAGCTTTTTTCTTCTGATTATGAAATTTTCTTGTTTTAATTTTTGTATTGCTATAAAGCTCTCCTAACTTTCTCCTATTGATGAACAGGAAGGAAAAGAATGTTATCTAGGTGGTTTTGTTCTACACATCAGGACGAATTACCAACCCACCTGCCACGGATAGTTGTATAAGCATTTTTCAGACCATCAGATGTTGGTATCTTCCCCAATATGACCCTGTGATGTCAAAGTTTATGTGGTTGATGAGTTTATGCTAAATGTTTTTAAAAACAATTTACCAGAACACCCTCTGATCATGATACCCGTAGTCATAATAGTTAGGCATCAAACCAATAAATAGATTGACACCATCTTATTTTCAAATATGTGCCTTCAGCAAACCCATATAAAATACATCACATTCTTTTAAAAAGAAAAGAAAATCAAATTAAGAACAAAAAAAAACTAAAAATTTTAAGGACAGGAAATTGCCCTAACCGTGCATAAAAAATACAAACTGTTAGATGCAGAAATAGCACATTGACGTGGGGAGATTTCTTCCATATACTTAGCATAATAATGTTTGTTGTATTATTTCATTAATGGTTAAGATTTTTAGGTTTCAAAAAGTTTAAGAGTCTAAGTCATAGTTTGGTAAGTCAAGCATAACTTTTAATCTGATAGTTGGATCAAGCTGCAATTTTGATAACAGATTTAGAAGATTTTAAAGGCCTTATTTCTCATTGGGTTAAAATTTCATGATGATCAGACATCAGGAAGGCCTTCGAATAAAACTCAGAAGTTACTGTGCAGGATTGTCTTTATTTACCTTGTTGTACTTGGATTCTTTGTCATGTTTAGATTGGAACTTTTAATTTAATTAGTAATTTACTTTTAAGAATTTTAATACTAAATGAATTCTATTAATTAGGCAAGTTTTAATTAGAAATCCTTTCCTATAAAGGATTTTAGTTTTAATCAGGAGTCCTAGTTTATTTTGAGAAAAAGATTATTATTTAGATTTTATAAAACACCAAAGATTTTTTTCTAAATTTCTCTACAGCTTAAGTATATACCTTAGGGCTTGAGAACTCAAGCTTTTATTTACGTTATACGTCGTGTCAATTGGTATCAGAGTAGGTTGGTCTCTTTCATGGACGGAGATGATTGAACTCACTCCGCGATGCAGGAGTGGAGACCCTCCAAGTCGTTGTGCTGGCTTAGGAGCAGAAACTACATCCTTAGGAACAGAGGTTTGTTTGTTTGGAGCTAACCATAGCATATCTAGTTCGGCTAATGTGTAACGCAAACAAGGATAGTGAAGAAGAAAGGAACTTGCCCAAAGACTTATCTCGAGACAGGCCAAACCCCAGACCTATTCCTGAATTTCATTCTATGATGAGAGGTTTTTTAAGAGAAGATTTATTAAGTGGTTGGCAGAGTTGGAGGCTTACTTTTAATTCAACAATGTTCCTTATCATCAAAAACAAACTTTAGAGAATGGTGGTTTGAATTTCTAGACTTTAGAGCTTGTATTGATATGCCTTTAATTTCATCTTGGCAAGATTTGAGACAATCATTAATTTTGGAGTTTATATAAGATGATTATGAAGAGATTTTATATTTGGTAGACAAGAAAATAGATTATTATTATTTGCCTTGTGTTCAACCTTCTCAAAAGGCAAGGAGGAAACACTTGGAGTTTGGTGAAAGAAAAATTTCAAAGTTAACCAATCATGTTGAAGATATCATAATCAGAGAGGGTCAATTTCAACCTTTTGACCTTAAGTTGAAGAAGTTAGTGGCAAACAATGATCTTCCAGTCATGGATGAACTTGCAAACAAGGACATTGAGGACATGATAATTTCTGACAATTTTCTTAAAGCTACTATGGAAGATTATCTTGGTGTTCCCTTACATACAATGGTTAAAGTATTAAAGGTCATAGATGATGATGAACTCAGGTTTGAAGTTAAAGAATGTGTGGAGGAACTACAATAGACTTTATAGGAACAGAAAATATAACACTAGATATGGATTTTTCTTTCGCATGTGCACATCATAAATTAAATTTTGAAGTTCACTAGTCAAAGACATGCAACTTCATGAATAGACTAGCTACAATGTTATATTCAAAGTATGTTTTCCTTTGGAGTGGTCGAGTTCAATTTGTGACAGATAACTCGAAGGCGAGTTTTTCAAAAGTAGAGTAGACTGACGTGGGGAAACTTCTTCCATATTCTTGGCATAATAATATTTATTGCATTATTTCATTAATGGTTAAGATTTTTAGTTTTTGATGAGTTTAAGATACAGTTTGGTAAATCAAGCATAACTTTTAAAATGACCATTGGATTGAGCTACAATTTTTATAGAAGATTCTGAAGTCCCTGTTTCTTATTGGTTTAAAATTTCATGATGATCAGAGATCAAGAAAGCTTTCAAATAAGGCTCAAAAGTTACAATGTAGGATTGTACCTTATTGCATTTGGATTCTTTTTTCTATTTAGATAAGGACTTTTAATTTAATTAGAACTTTACTATTTAGGAATTCTAATGTTAGGAGAATTATATTAATTACTTAAGTTCGAATTAGAAATCATTTACTATAAAGGATTTTGATTTTAATTAGGAATCCTAGTTTATTTTAAGGTCAAGATTATTATTCAGATTTTATAAAACACAAGAGTTTTTTTCTAAATTTCTCTATAGTTTAGGTTAGTAATCTTAGAGCTTAAGAACCATAGTTTAACTCACTCTGTATGCCATGTCACATATCAATATTTCAAACAAGTAAAACCACAAAAGAACAATACACAACATGCCACAAATAAAATGTATAACAAAGCAGAGAATCAAACCCCTTAAGATCTATAACAAGTCCTTCAATAGATTATTGAATGAGTTACAAACTCCTTGTATAAATGCATTTTCAAAATATTTAATTATGTTATTGAACTCACTATTATATTAGTTGTGTAAAACAAGAAAAGGCTTGTTACATCTTTATATGCCAAAAAAAAGGAAGATGAAAAGGCACCTGTCATCAGCCTCAATGTGTATGGACGGCCCAATGTACTTCACCCGATCCCCTAGTAAAAGATGAACAAAGCAAGATAAATGGATGAACAGAGAAAACCAAAAAAAATGCCAAACTTCTTTTTGAAAAAAAATTCCAATAAAGTGAAACGACTAAAATCAATACTAACAAAAATATACTGTGAATATTGATATTTGAATTTGTTCAAATAGAAGATGAAACAATCAAAATTGAACTACCATCGCAACATAAAACAATCCAAGAACAGTCATGCAAACATCTTCACCTAAAAAACATGCAACGGTTACTACTATTAGAAACATTGCCACCACAAACCAAACTGTAATGACTGCCTTAAGCTAACAATAGACACAAAGTTTATTGGAGAATCATCTTTGCACTCACTTGTTTCAAAAACAGAAACTAGAGAAAGAATACATTAACAGTCAAGGAAAAAAACATATTACAGAGCATAGTTCTAAAATGGCAAAAAAATAAAAGCACAGTGCAAGGCTAGCTGGAAATAGTTGCCTTTGTTAAGTGGCCTTTTGGGGATCTCAGAAGTGCCTGTGGTCTCATTCTTTGAGGACTCAGAGGAACTGTCACATTCTCCAGAAACTCTCTGCCACAAAATGAATACACAATAAGAAATCCTATCATGTCCTTACTGAAAAAAATTGTTTCTATTGGCCAGAAACTGGAGAATATTTACAGCTTTTCACAGTTGTCAAGCCCAAAATACAGAAAATAAAAATCCTAATTATGAAAAATTTGAAAGCAATAAATTATAATTATGAAAAGTTTCAACAGCAGCCATAAATTCATAAAGATCGGCTGCAAAAAGAATCAGAAACAAATAGGCAGGCATATTAAAAAATCAAAAGCCTTTTTTTCTGACATCATCATCAGAAGTCTCTTCCCTTCAAACACTCATGTCTCGTCTGTATCAAACAACTGGCGCTGCTTTCCAAGTCACTGTGTTATCCCCAATTCCAGACCTACTGTTGCTGAGATCAAGCTAGCATCTCACAGAAAATGCATTCCTAATTCCCTCCTAACCATTCCTCCAATTTCCACCAGAAGAGAAGAAGTA
>Ga0325414_1005179_pt1 | contig 13732 bp, 12 predicted proteins | sample PopdelMetagenome_8_FD_206183 | JGI IMG/M metagenome (GOLD analysis project Ga0325414, IMG submission 206183) | Populus deltoides microbial communities from Bellville, Georgia, United States - Leaf-PdKOR-R3 | ecosystem: Host-associated > Plants > Phyllosphere > Phylloplane/Leaf | place: USA...
TCCCATTATATATTTTGATTTTGTCTTTGTAGGATGAAATTGAAAATTAATTTAAATAAATTTTTTAGAAAATAATAATATTAAAAGACAAGAAATCAAAGGAGAGGAAATGAATGTTTCTTTTTAAATTTGAGAAAAATGGTCATTGTGAACTTATACTTTTCAAGTTATAAATATAGACCCTTTTGATTTTCAAAGTTTTTTTAAAACATTAATTTTAGTTTAAAATTTTATTTTTTATTATTTTTTAGTTTATGAATTGAGAAGAGAATCACTGGATTTCAGTAATAGAGAGAAAATCAGTATTGATATCGATTTTGGTTGTCAAAATGGTTGATTTTGATGTCTATTTGTTTCATTTAGTGAGGAAAGTTCTATTTAGGTTTTTTTCACATTTAAATTGTTTAAAAATCCAAATCTAAGTTTGAAAAAACTTTTGATTTTAGATTGATTTTGGATTTTTTTTTTTTTTTTTTTAAGATATGTTAAGGTGACTGATGACTTCATTTTCATGGAAGTAGAGTCATGGAGTGGAATGTGAAAACTTTTAGGAAGAAAAAAGAAGAAGAAATTAAGATGGTGCTTTGCTTTTATAATACTGACCTTTTAGCCGGGTGCCATCTGTCTCCGTCGGGGGATTTCTTTATTCTTTTATCTCCTTTTCCCCCCTCCCCCCGGCAGCCCCACCGCCCAATTACAGATCAATTCTCCAATCAATCAAGCAATCCAGTAGTGGACAGTAACCACTAAACAACACTACAGGCTCATCCAAGCTACCATATCCTCTATGTGGAAACCCTACTTAGCCAATAGATTCCCACCTGGACACGTGTCGCATGGAACGTGGCATCTGATGGTGCCGTGCAATACTATACGACCCCATTATTAAATGCATGCGTATTCAGAGTCTTTTCCTTGAAATTTGAATGCATGTCTTCATTTTGATCGGCTTTTCTTACTGTTGCTTTATCTCTCGTGCACCCTGCAAGGAGACGAACTCCGGACCCAAGCATGCATACAAAGATTTGGATTTTGGAGATTCACTCAAAGCCACCCACCCACTCTCCTCCTCCTCCCTTTGATGCCGCCTGTGATGAAGAAGAAGCTTTTATCAAGGCGCTGGTTTATTTTTATGAGATATCCATGCATGTCTATCTACTTGTTTTGTATATATACTCTTAATTATATTATGGCCTTTTTTTTAATCTGTTTAGCTAAAGCACTGTGGTTTATTTTAATTTAAATATATTTAATCTGTCTAAGAGTAAACAAATTAGTTATCGAAGATCGCTTTCACTTAGCGGATTAAGACAACAACTGCCAAAAATATCAAGCAACTTTAATTTAAATATAAATAAAAGAGTAGCCCTCAAAATCTTCTTCCTTAATTAAGTGTCTTAATTTTAAATAAGAAGAGAATCCACACGGGCTAGCTAGCTTGGGAGGAAGTTTCTTGCAGGTTCTAGTGTAGAACCCACATTTTGTGTTTTTGCCTAGATTTTTTTTCTTATTTTTTATATTTTTTCTTTTGGACCTATATATGTATCAGTTGGTTACTACATATATATATAATATATAGCACTGGAGTTAATATATACTATCATCTCGTCAATACTTATCATCATCCTTCCTCTCCACCCCTTGTTCTCTGTCTCAAGCATTTCTCTTGATACACAATATTTGAAACGAATTAAAATCAGATATATCAACCATTAATTACATTACTTTCTAGAGTGAGAAAAAGAAACACAGAATGGGAGTTGCAGGAACTTTGGAGTATTTCTCTGATTTACTGAGCAATGTCAAGAGAAGAAGGAAAAAGAAGCAGATGCAAACGGTAGCTCTCAAAGTCAGGATGGACTGCGAGGGATGTGAACGCAAGGTCAAGAGTGTCCTCTCCGGAGTTAAGGGTAGGTAGTTATCCGTGCATAGATTGATCTTGCCTTCTCTCTGGCTACATATGTACATGCATCTTCTTGTAACCTTTAGTTTCTGTATGTTAATTCTCTGCGTTCTTTTCACGGGACTAAACAAATTGAGCTTCCTACAAAAATATATATGTCCTTCTTTCAGGTGTTAAATCTGTGGAGCTAGACATGAAGCAACAAAAGGTGACTGTGACTGGGAACGTAGAGCCAAAGAAACTGTTGAAGGCAGCTCAATCAACAAAGAAGAAGGTAGAGATGTGGCCTTATGTGCCACACACTTTAGTGGCACACCCCTATGTTTCACAGGCTTATGACAAGAAAGCACCTCCGAATCATGTTAGAGCAATTCCGGTCACAGCCACCATCAGCGAGACCACCATGGACGATAACTACACCAACATGTTTAGCGATGAGAACCCCAATGCCTGCTCCATCATGTAATATTATATGGAGTACTGTAGAATAAAATGTAAAGTTGAAGGGTAATTAAATAAATTAATCGGGATATTTGGTGTTGATAATCTTGTTTACTAAATTCTTTCGAGTATTTGTTGTGGATACGTGGAGGTTTCGATATGGCCAATATAGTAGATGAAAGAGTATGGATCCATCATCCATGTTTATGCGACAGCTACTTCTGTATAATTTATGTAGTTGTGTTTTTTTTTCCCTTCCTTTTTTTGCTGTGATTGACATTTCCATGATGCTAAGGCACTTCTTTTACGTTTATGGGCAGATGTATCGGCCTTTTCTGGTCACCATAGACTATATCTAAATATCTTCCTCCTCCTAATTAATTACATGGGTTCACTTGATGGATGAACTCAGGAACGCCAGAGAAAAGAAACGAGACTGCGCTGGCTGCTGCAACTCTTTGTCTAATTTGGTTTAGTTATCCGCAAAAGTGACAAAAATGTTTAGTGAAGATTTTAAAAATTAGTTGCTTAATTTTGAGAGTACTGGACTGTGATTTGTTTTTAAATTAAAAAATACATTAGCTTTCACTTTAAAATCATGGAATATGATTTAACCAATCTCAATCTTTTTTCTTTTACATATAATTATTAATTATATAATTAAAAACCTTAAATATCTTTAAATCAAATAAATTTAATTATGTTTTTTTAAAATCATTTTCAAGCAATTCATATTTTAGTTTTTTTTAAATTTTAATTTAAGTTATGTTTTTAATGATAATTTTAATTCAAATAGAGCACGATAGTAAGTAAATTGCTAAACAATTAAAGCAATATTTTCAATCCTGACACTATCACAATAATTTTGACACCAAACAGCTTGATGTGTATAATCTAATCTTACAACATGACAGGCATAACACATCACATCAAACACAACAAGGCCAAAACACATTATTAAATTTGTGGCTTCTTGGTGCAGCAAGGATTCAATATCAATGGAAGTGAGTTTCCCATCCGAGTTGGTATGTTGAAAGAGAAGATGAAATTAGGGAACTTCAGGCATTTTTTTTTATCATTACTCAATGCGATTAGCCAATTTTTCTACTTTACAAAGCATCTTCACCTACAAAACAAGAACTAATTCTGAACCGACCATTTGACATTTCTGCATACAGATGCAGGTCTAACACATCCCCTCGATCTTTTGCCAATGTTGTTGGATTGATTTCACCGACTCATTCAACTAAACATATATATTCTTACGAAGGAATCATTTTATACTGATATAGTTTCTACACACTTGATTATTAAGGATAAATTGCATATTATTCTCGCATCATATTCAAAAGGAGGATGAGCAGGAGGTTATCGCATGATGTATGAAGTTATCTACACCTTCTTAGGGGCTTTTGAAGGTAATGGACTCTTCAACATGGTGGGGCTTCCATCTCCATCGATGTGCTCAATCCAAACTTGCAATTACGTCGCCAGGTATGAAATGATCATCCCCAGGGCTCTTCAAACCCTGTCTTGTAAGCTTAAGGTCCATGGATACCGTTTACGATATTAAACCGGTTATTATTCTTCTGCAGAAGGAAAGTTAATACAATCGACATGGACCAAAAGTCCAATTGGTTGGTATAGTGGAACTCTAAATCCTCTGGCGCTGGAGCAAAAGATGATCCAAACTATGCCAGTTACAAATTTCGGGGTTCGGACAGGAGTGCCCTAACAGGTTTATAAATTTACACAAAACAAAAGGCTAACAGCCCAAAGATCATATGCTGACCCCAACAACCGAGACATGGATGATAAAGCTGCAGAAGCGTGCGGGCGCCGCAGTTGAGCTATCATATCATAAGATATTGAGTCCAAAAACTCCAATCCCCAAGAAGTCCACATATATGGATTGTTTCAGTTGATAATTCAGTGAATCCTGAGAAATTTGTTCTGGTATATTCACGTCGCACTTTGTTATCAGGCGAGCACGTTTCTGCTCTCATGGGAAAGGAACACAAATCAAACAACACAGACAGATAAAGCCGTAACTTGGCCTTAATTCGGCGTTGGAACTTGGCAACTAAAATCCCAAATGGGACGTCCAGTTTAATAAGCAACTACGTGCTTAGCATATATTATGATTTTTTGGGAAATTTGGTATTTACTCGTATTGTTGGATCATCATGAGATGCAATAATGAGTTAATTGACGGTTTGGTTTAGAGAAGAATATTTAGCTCTTAAATTACTGGTAATCAGAGCTAGCAAAGGGGAGCATTTTGAGGCTTTATATCAAATACCGACAAAACCAAATCTTGATTGCAACCACCAGAATAGCAAGACGCCTATTCTAGCTACAGACAACTGAACCTAATCAACCACTAAATCTTCGCAGTTCTATGACCCCTTCTTTTACAGAACCCTCAATCTCCGTCCATTTTATGATCTTCTACCTCTCTCTCGCGCACACAGGTAAATAACAGCCCTTGTTTGATTTTAAGGCTCTCCTTGTCCATGCATTTATACACATATATATAGAGTCACGCACAACTCTCTTATTCTAAAAATAACCAATTAAAGCGATACAAAGAAGATTCAGCATTCCTTTTTTTGCGACTTTGTGTACATAAATGAGACAGATCAAGAAATGGGTCGTGTTAAGCTGGAGATCAAGAGAATAGAAAACAACACCAATCGACAGGTTACGTTTTCAAAACGAAGGAATGGACTCATTAAGAAGGCATATGAGCTTTCCGTCCTTTGTGACATTGATATTGCTCTTATCATGTTCTCTCCCTCTGGCCGTCTTAGTCACTTTTCTGGCAAAAAGAGGTGATGCATCCTATGCCTTTTCATCATTTCCTTACGCAGATAACTCCAAGTCCTTTGCTTTTGTTATCAGCCCTTTTCATTCATAATAATCGTGATTTTGTTACATTTCTTGATTGCCTAGCTCATCATAGTTTGCCATAAAATTGTCAATGCTCTTAACATATATTTTGATTATAAAGGCATTTCTATAAACAGGTGATTGTCCAGAATCGGTTTTAATTATGTCAAAAGGCCAGGAAATATTATCAGATTATCCCTATCAATAGTGGTTTATTTAACGTGATCAAACCTAGCTAGCTCATGCAATTTTCTCTTAGCTTGAGAAATCTCGAGTACAATGGTGACACATCTCAGAAAAAATTCAAGCTTGGTAAAACTGTTGTGATTATTAACAGTACTAACAATTGTAAAAGTGAATAACCTAATTAGGGATTAATGAGGATCTCTGGGTAGACTTCTAAACAATATTCTTGGCCCTGCATAATGGGTGCGGAATTGATGGTCTCCTGCTGCTCTGCTTGAAGCATGCAGGAATTAGATTTTTGGAACTATTCAAGTTAAGAAGTGTACACTTTCACCCCTATCAATTCATTAATATTCCACTTTTCTCCTCGTAGCTGTTTATCGTTTTCTAATATTACCCCTATGGTTTCAAGATTTTTTCAGTGTTTTCGATATTCCACCATTAAATAGCTAGCAAAAATCTAATAAAACTCTCACTTTTTTTTTTATCATATACTTTTGCATGTATTCATCTCCATCTGTAGTTCTACTCCACGATTTTCATTTTCTTCTTCGAATCATCTTTTTCGTTGCTGTAATTTTATTTGCCATGTTGGATAATCAGGATTGAGGATGTGCTAGCTCGTCTCGTTAATCTCCCTGACCTAGAAAGACAACTGTACGATTTTATAAAGAGAGATTATGTACTAAATTTATTGTTTTTCTTTCTTTATAGTTACTAAGTCTAACATATATATCACAGTACTCTTTTTTCGCTTTGCAGTGCTATAGTTTTTCCTGAACAAGGCCAACATCAACGGTATGCTTAGCCATGCCGAGTCTCTTTGTTTTATCTCTTTTCCTTTTTGTTTGTATGGTTAATACTGCCTGATTGAAGTTTTTTAGTTTCTCTTGTTGCAGTGATATTCAGAACAAAGAGGTAATTGAGTAATTATAAATTTCTTAGTACATTCTATTGCCATTTTTTTCTTGTTTGTGTTTTGTGCACTCAAGTCCCATCCAAAAAGGGAAAAGAAAAACTAGAGGACGGGGAAGAGGGGGGATCTCAGTTTTATTGTACGGAGATTTTGAGTATTTTCAATTAAGTTATGCATTATCCGGTGCAGTATGTGTTTAGGACACTACAACAGCTTAGGAGCGAGAGTGATATCGCCCTTCAACTTTCCAAGTTTGTCTCTCATATCTCCATTTCTCTTTATATTCTATCTCTCTGGTTTTTTTAATTTTTCATGATTTGTTTGTGACAACTTAATCTTTCTTCTTCTTCTTCTTCTAATGTTCCTAAACGATGCACTTCCATTCCTTGGAAAGCCCAACAGCAATTAACTCGGAGGTTGAGATAAAGAATACCCTTTTTATCAGTCAAAACATTTTTTTATTGTTGCCAACTTAGTTAATGATTTTCACTGCAGGAACTCCAGCATGAAATTGCAAGGTTACTGCAGCGACTTCAACTAGCAGAGGAACAGATAAGGTTAGGATCAATTAAAGAAAAACAATATATATATATATATAAAACAAGAAGAAGAAGGGTACGTAGTTCTCCATTCTTATTCTTGCCTTTTTTTGTTCTAAACTTACCTGCAAGTGAACTCCATTGGTCCTAAAACCGTAGGATATATGAGCCAGACCCGATAAAATTCACGTCCATGGGGGAGCTAGAATCATGCGACAAACGTCTTGTTGACACCCTATCACGTGTCATGCAAAGAAAGGTTGGAAGAACTAATTTATACTTATTTTAATTTATAATTTTCAAAATGAGTCTGGTTTGTGGTGTTACAGGAATATCTCCTGAGCAACCATCTATCTTCATTTAATCCATCAAGACTAGAGGTAATTTACTTACTTATAATTAGATATGCTAAGTAACTAAAATGTAGGCATGAAAGAGATTTTTACGAGTGAAATATTGAACTCAAACACATGGATCGATTCACAGCATGGGATGCCAACCAGCTCTTTCAATAATGATATGGTAAATTGGTTGCCTGATGCTGGTAGCGACCATGCCGAAACCTTGCACCATGGAACTCACAACCACGCCCAAATCTTCAATGCTACTACTCCCCTGAACGCTTTAAGGTTTTAATTCCGCACTTAATTATTTCCTTGTATTAGTGCATATAACTAAGATATTGTTCTAGATGGGCTAGACTATAGTTGAAAACTATTTACTTCCTCGTTTATACTATTAATAAGTTTGTTTTAGAATTAACTTTCCCAAGTCAACAAAATTAAGCCAGAGATTCTTCTACCGTGTGCAGGAATCTTTCATCCACAAGGTATGATTCGTTGTTGCAAGGAAGTCACTCAAATGCAGAGGCACACAACTTCAGGGAGTGGCCTGGTGATGGAAACTTTCCACAGTGGCCACCATATAATTCAACGGTGCTCCACTCCAACCCCATGCCACCTTCCTTATACTCTCAAATTCAGGTTCTTTTCTAACATCGATAGGTTCAATAGAACATAGCACGTAGTATCCAGTTTATAATTATGGACCTGGCATCATCAGCTGTTTTGTTCCCCAATATCACTATCTTTTCGCTTCTCTCATTTTTAAGAAACACAAGTGAAAACATTGATGCAAAAACCAGATTAAAGAGAGTTTTATTCTTCTTCTTCTTCTAAGAATTCTGGAAAACATTGCAATTGATAATGGAAAAAATGATGATGCAACCAGCACATGAAATGGTGGGACCAAATATTCCAGATATGATGCCACGTGAGCAGGTGGAGATTCCAATCAGCAGCCCCCATCTACAGGTGGAAAATGATGGCGCAAGCTATGAGGACAACAAAGTACCTCGACTTGATGATCAAGAGCACCAGACAATCTTTGAATTGTAAGGTTAATTTCAGAAACTTTTAACGCAAGGAAATACATGTAAAGCAAGCAGTGCTATCAATGTTTGCCCAAGGTCGTGGATTCTGCATACAGTTTGTTTTATATCTAAACTAGTGTTGTGACTTGCATAGTTATCGACCTTGTCCTCTTTATAGTTTGTGTAGTTCGTGTGTAATAGAAATCGATTCGGTTTCTGTTCAATAATGGAATATTAACTGCTGTATATCAATTAGCGTTTCTGACAGTTTCTATTTCATTACGTAAGTACTGTTGTATAATTTTTGTGACTCTAAAGTCTAATGGCTAAAAAGAAAATGAAAAGGCACACGTAAAATTCTATCATGCGTTCTCAAGACCAGCAAATTCAATTTAACTTCTTCTTCTTCTTCTTCTTCTTCTTCATCATGTCGAAATCATTTTTCCCCTCGTACTGTTATTGGAATAATAATTTTATTGTAAATAAATGGAGTATTGATTTCAACAAATGGCTTGTAATATAGTGATGAAGTACTTGATATTATTGTTTTCTAAAGCAACAAATGGCTTGTAATATTATAGGATTGAACTAAACAAGTCATCTTTTTTTAAAAAAACTTCTCGCAACCATACCTCCATGAAAAATGTAATTCCAAGTAGGCTCACAGGATCACATTTATGCTAAATATTTCAATTTCTCACGAGGCTTTTTTTTTTTTTTACTCCATGCAAAAGAGCTTATTCGGTTAATTAAGCAAGAGGCCGCCAAACTCCGCATCAACAGTTTGCGAGGGCAGTTAATTTAGAGCTAACACATGCATCTACGGCTTCACTGACGGTGAGGAAAATCCACCCTCTTCCAATTCTGTCTATAAATTTGGCCAACCTTAGCTTGTGAATCACTTGCCACTTGGGGTTGGCTATAGCTAACTGCAAGAAAACAGTGAGCGAGTTTTTTTTTTATTAATTATTTTTATTTTGTGATATCAGAAACAAATTTATGAAAACTGGGATGGTATATATATCCTAAAATGCTGTGCAGGTCACTTGTCTTACTTGTGCTTCATGAATGAGCAACTCCTTGTGCAGCTCTTCTAGCGCAAGAATTCCTGCCGTGTCAATGTTTATTACATCTGCAGCGAAACACAATTAAAAAGTTCAATCTGTGCTCAGGAAGAACATTGAAGCAAAACACAGGGTTTGTTTTCAATCATATCCAAGACACTTACTGGACACGTCAAGAATTACTGCTTGAATCCCTCTCTCGTTGCTTTCTTTGATTTCATTCACTTCTTCTGTCACCCACCTTAATATCCTGAGACAAAGAGCAATTCTTAGCTAATTATTTAATCAACCTGCACTAATTCGTTTCAGCCTTCTTGTGTCATGTACAGACTATATATACCCACAACCAAATATACATACATACACATCTGTACCTTTCTCTTATAAAATTGGCATTCGCAAAGCAAAGCAAGGCAGAGTTGATGCGGACTGCTAAAATGCCGGGAGTTTTAATGGCCATGGGATATTGGTTCATATCACAGTACACATCAGCTCTTGGTAGTCTCCCAAGTGCTTCTATGCCTGGTCTAATGGTATTCAGCAATATCCTTGCAAATGAGATTGTGACCTGCAATCCATCAAATTTGTGGTCAGACACAGTCTCTATGCTGATTGAACATTTAGCTTAGTGCCTTAATTATGGGGAAGGGGGTCTGTAATTTATGATCACGTGTTAACACATTATACATCAAACAGATAGCAAATACGTGAAGCCACAGTACTTCTTTTAAGGTTCCCCCATGGAATCTCTCAGTGTTCGCTTCAAGAAAAACGACTGCGAGCTGTTACCTGACTTGTTATGTAAAATCGAATCAACTTGATGATTTAAGGCATTGAAAACAATTTAGATGCCATAAAGCACTGATAAGTAGCAGGGAGAGGTTTTAAAACTCTCAATATTCCTACGCTATTCCAAAGTATTCCCAACTACAAGCCACTATTCCACTACCAGTACAGATTTCACAGGCATATATGATATATGGTCTTATATCCTAGCCCGTCTAGTAACTCATTTTTCATAGTGCTAGACTGTTCACCAGTCAAGTTAAGATTCTTTTAGCTCCGAACTCCTATCAGATCCATACGACAAAAAGTTGTGGTGGGCAAGAAGTTGTGAGAAACAGAACATGGCAGCTGACTTGGAAGTCAATAGGTCCAACGATGAGAAAACCCCATCAATTTCAGATGCTCGATGAATGATTATAACTCAATTATGAGACGCACCCACCAGTCACGAGATTCTTAAGTTCCTCCAAATATATCTTTGAATATCTGGATTCGACCGACATGGTTCCAAAGACACATTAATATATGAGTTTTGCGTTAAAGTTCGATAGATGTTTTTTTTTGTTTTTTTGTTGTTCATGGTCTTGCTAATTGATTCTTGATGAGGCTTACATGTTTGTAAATGAATAGACTGGGAATTAAATAAAACAGAAAACTAATAGGAATTACCGCAGCTAGAAGACCAATCTCCACTGACGCAAACAAGACACCAAAGAAAGCACCAATGCAAGCGATGAAGTCTAGTTTATCAACTTTCCAGATATAATAAGCTCCCCGTATGTCAACGAGTCCAGGAAGAGCTGACAGAATGATTGAAGCAAGGATCGCAGTGGGAGTGTAGTACAAGAGCCTAGTAAACACCTCTAGTGAGACAAGTACTGTAATAGACATTACTATATTGGACACCAATGTTTGACATCCTGCGCTGAAATTCACAGCAGTTCTTGAGAATGAACCTGCAGAAGTATGTCGAAATCAGTTAAATATTTTATATGAGTTTACAGGCTAATAGTTGATTGGATACCACTGATTTGGTGTGAATTTAGTGACTAGAATAAGTGGCCAATGGAGCTCACCAGTTGCAACATAGCAAGAAGATAAAGATCCTGCAATGTTCATGAAGCCTAAGGCAAGCATTTCCTTGTTCCCATCAATGTGGTAGCCCTTTATGGAAGCAAAAGACCGGCCAACAGCAATGGCTTCCTGATGCAGATGTTTAACTAACATCATGAAGCTTATCTAAAAAATTTTGGATAAAAACTTGACATAAGTTTTGCATACGCACGGTAAGAGCAACAATGGCAGAAATGAGCCCAATTTTGGCTGCTTGCCCCACTTGTGGGCCACTGAGTTGCAAGTCATGGACTGAACTCCGGTTCAGGCCTCCTTTGACGTGTCTTACAATCTTAACTCCATGCTTGTCAGCTTTTGTCAAAAACACAATTAAAGTGGACAATATTACTGACACGAGAGGAGCAATAGCTGGGAACCAGAAGAGCTTCTTGTTTCTCCTTCCCTGCATACGCAACAGTTTTCTCAAGACTTATTAGTCAATGAAACAGAAAAAACTTGCTTGAACATGAAAACGCGGGGATGCTAGCATGTGATTACTTACAATAAACCTGGCAATTAGGAGAAAAATTAGGAATGAACAACCGAGGACGAAATTCAATGGGCTCCACTGTCATGATCAGCAGAGAAAGGTAAAAAAAAAGAACACTGTCAAATCGGTGACAATTTAACTGATGTACTATTTCTTTCTGATATATCTACTCAAATGAATTCTGGAGAAGAACAGAGTGGAAAAAAATAAAAATAAAATAAAACCAAGCACGAATCATTTCAGCAAGTCACTAATTATTCGTGATGTCTGTGTGTCGTTTTACGACATTTTTTCTTATTAATTTTCAAGAAAGACTAATTATGAACCCTTGGCATGGAACATGCATCTTCTAGCAGAACTTACTGGATGGTCAATTGATGTAAAAGCAGAGTGAAGAACTGACACCACATCAGTTTTGGTGGTGAAATGGCTGATTCCAAGCAGCCCTTTCAGTTGCTGAAGACCAATGACAATGGCAGCACCCCCCATAAATCCAACAGTGGATGCATGAGAAAGGAAGTCCACAAGAAAACCCAACCTGCAGATAATAAAGGTTGAGTAACTGGTCTGGTCTCTGGAGTAGAAAGCAATGAGAAGTTAAAAGTTCATTTTGAAAGCATTACGTACCTAAACAGTCCAAATATGGCTTGGAAGGTCCCAGCAAACAAGGTAACAGTAAAAACAAAGTTTCTATAGGCAACTGGATCAGCTAAAGGATCTTGTATCTTCCCAATCATGGAGGAGAGCAGCATAGATACCACAGCTACAGGGCCGATAGCTATCTCTCTTGAACTTCCCATTATAGCATAAATCAGAGGTGGGATAACACTAGTATCTAAGTCAATAAATCCAAAGTTTAGGATAACATATTAGCAAGAAGTAATTTCAAGGCATTATAAGAGTCAGAAAAACTCAAAAAAGTGATAGAATTGAGCCCAGAAACTTACACAGGCCATACTGAGGATCAAGTTTTGCTAAATTAGCATATCCAATACTCTACCAGAAAGAATTTACACATACATGTCAGAGGAGACTGAAAATATAACCTTACCATGGTCATAATATTCTTTTGTGACCATACAATTAGAAGTCACATTATACCTGAGGAATGCTAAGGCTCGCAAGAGTTAAACCTGCCATTAGGTCGTTTTTAAACATGGAAGCTTTGTAATCCCTACCCCATCTCAGGATTGGAAATACCCCTTGCAAGAATTCCATGGCACGGCTTTGTTGTTTTGGCCTCGCAGTTGATGAAGTGTGCTTTTTTCCATGAGGGAAAATAATTTCTCTCACTGAACTACCGAGCTCTTGCAAAAGGCCTGGTGGATCAGGAGAATTCAGCACCCACTGTGCCATCTCAAGCTGACTAGTAGCATCTTCCATGTTAAGATGCCGCCGCCGCTGCTCTTCCACGCTGAAGGTTTGAATTGGCTGAGAACCCATGGTACTGTTTGAAGTGCTTGAGGGAACTCCTTGAGCTTCTGTATTATCGGTTTGAAGTGTTCTTATATTGCTTATAATGTACTGGTCCACAAATAGTAAATGCAATCATTATTATTCAGTAGGCAAAAGGCACCTTTAAAGTAATCCAATTAACCTCACTAGTACAAGTATCTAAGATATTGATTTGATATTGTTGGACTCCATAAATTCTTATATACATGTGTAAATTAAGCATGCAGTGATTGTGCAGCGAAAGTGAATCCAGTAGAAGTGTAAATATTAATGTGCTGAGGTCTGATAGTGACATTGAGCGTGACTGCCATTTATGAACCAAGCACAGTACCGTGCCATCCTTCATTGTTATCCACCAAAGATTATCAGGATCTTTTGTGTAGAAAAAGCCAAGACAGCGTTTATTTCCTTCTCTCTCTCTCTTTTTTTTCCTTGCCAAATCCTGTTTATTTGGAGTGGATGTTTTATGTCGAATCTCATTGAATTAAATGTTTTGAACATCTTCTCACGTAACTTGATGTGTTTAAATATCATGTCATTTTACTCTACAATTCTCTGAAAAATCTTGTTTCTAT
>Ga0325414_1005182_pt1 | contig 13730 bp, 6 predicted proteins | sample PopdelMetagenome_8_FD_206183 | JGI IMG/M metagenome (GOLD analysis project Ga0325414, IMG submission 206183) | Populus deltoides microbial communities from Bellville, Georgia, United States - Leaf-PdKOR-R3 | ecosystem: Host-associated > Plants > Phyllosphere > Phylloplane/Leaf | place: USA...
TACGAGATGGGCATAATTGCAAGGATGAAGAATTTCAAGCAAAGGATCTTGTGCAAAAGAAAAAATAAATAAATTGAAGATTCTATCATTGAAGTTTTCAAAGAAAAAAGGCCGATCACATTTAGTTCATTATTCCTCTTAAATTCAATATTGTAGCTGAAAAGACTATCTTATTGCTAAAATTATTGTGACCATTAAACACGAAAGAAAGGAATCAAGTGCAAGAGTTTTACTTCGGGAAATGAAGTGCATGCGAGATTATGGAGTTCTTACTGCTATGACACTTCAAAACTAGAGATTGAGATTTTCCATCAAACGATGAACGAATGGGACATGGAGAAGGATAGCAGTGAAAATTAAGATTTGATTATTTAGGAACCTTAACTTTAAATGATTATTTAAGAATAGAAGTACTTATTAATTAGTAGTCATATAAGAATTTAGTTTATTTTAGTTTCCCGTAAAAATTAAGACTAATTAATAGGTTTTCACGTTTTATTTGGTTTGGCTACTATGCCTGGACATTCAAAGACACTGAATGTTGATATCAGAATAGAGCTGAGATTTACTTGAAGAGAGTTCATTCTCTAATTTTGTTCTCTTAGTTTTGTGATCTTGCTATAGGTTTTAAACATCTGCTATTGACTATTCTTTTAATACAAGTGGTACTACACCCCATTGAATGAGGATACAATTAAATTCAAATGAAGCCATTACTGCCATACATGTCTTACAATATCATTTTCTTCCCTTCTTAATTCTGGACTCAACGGACTAGAAAAAATAACCAAAAGAGTGAAGCACTCTAGCAAGCCTAGTTGCACAAGTTTCTAGTGCAAATTCTCAAAAAAAGAAAAAGAAAAAGAAAAGGACATGCAATGATTTATCACATTAGAGCCTTATCTCCAAGTTCAAGTATAAGATGATTCTGATACCTAACATACACATCTGAAATATCTAACTTCGTATGAATGTCTCCCCATTATGTGAGAAAATAAACCCCAAACACACCCCCAGAAGCACTACTTTACAAGGCTCGTTTTTATATCTGCGAGGATATCCTGCCATGCTTCAACCTTTTCCAATGCATGAATATCCTCATACACTTGAGAAATCTGAATCAAGTTTTTCAACATTTTCATCTTGAAATAGACCAAGACAACACGTTGAAAGAGAAAGAGATTGAATAAACATCTAAATGCTGCCTAGCTTAAACCATGTGGAAGCCTCTTTAGAAATATTAAGAAATGCAATACAGATTACCAAGAACGCTTCCAATATTGATAGTTTTCCCCCTCAAGAATCGGGATTTAAGCAGATGACATTGAATAAGCATCTAAGAAGTGCAAAACATATTAGACAAACAAATGAAGGATAATAGTAGTAGAAGAAGAAGATTACAGAAAATGAATTTGATTACCTTCTAATCCGTTCGTCATGCCACAAAAGATAAATCAAATTGGAGCGTCTGTCGCCGAAGTAGATGATGAAAATTGCAGAAGCAATCCAAATTACATTTTCGACAATCTCAAGCCAAGGCCTAACTCGCTGATTCGGGGGCGAAAAAGGCTGTGCTCTTGAACAAGCATCATCCTCAAGATCATCACCACTTGAGGCATACCCTTGGCTATGTCTCTGCCTGATGTATCCACCGCCGCCAACTGGTGTCCCACCAGACATTTCAAAAGATAAATCAAATATGATAATAATCCTAAAAACCCAGAAAGAAGGAATGTGCCGGGTGGGTCACCCAATACCCATACCCAAGTAAGGAATTTTTACTTTGTCACCTACTCCTAATCCCACCGAATCTATCTATCTATCTATCTATCTATCTATCAAATCCAGTTCGTAATCTAAGAGAATAAAGACATGTGGGTTATTTGTTATGATAATTAAAAGAAATACTGTATGAAATTGTTTTCTTTATAGAAATGAAAAAGAAAGAAGGATAGAAAACAGGCCATGAATATAAAAGGGGAAATCGATTAGACCCATGTTATTTATGAAAGCTTAAAACATAAAATCTAAATGCAAAGTACATATATATATATATAGATAGAATATGAAAATAGATTCGAATTCTCAAGAATCTCTTCAAACAAGAGAGAGCAATGACTGAGATAAGGCCGGAAAAAAAAAATTAGTTGTAACAGAAGAAAAAGGGCAAGGGCAAGTTTGTGTAGTGTTTGCCAGAATTGATAGCGCGTCCGCCTTCGTGTGGGTGCAGATATTAGGTTGGCATGGCAGGAGGAATGTTTAAATGTTTAATAATTATTTTCCTCAATTAATAACAAAAAATAAAACTATTTTATAAATCTATAGAAATATTTATATAATAGGTTGCAAAATACATCAATTCTCTCAAAATATCCTAATAATAAATGAAATAAAATTTGAAATATATTGGCCATTAAAAATATTGATATTTCCTTTCCAATAAATCATATTTCTATTGCTATTAATATTATTACTTTATTACTAAATATACTAAACACAATGGGTTTTGTTGTTAATGTGAACTTTTTTTTTCATTTTAATTGGTCAAACTTTTTTTGATGCAATTCTATCATTCTAAATTATATTAGCATGATTTATATATTTTTTAATTTCTATTTTCTTATAATTATTTTTTTCATTTTAGTCATTAAATTTTTATAATAACAATTTTATTATTCTAAATTATATTAGTATGGTTTATATGTTGAGATATGTTTTTGTTTTTATTTTCTCATATACACAATTTATATATTCCATTGTAATTAAAAATCAAAATTGAAAGATAAAAGACCAAGTTGAAAAAAAAGACCCATTTGAATAATGACATGCGAAACTTAAATTTTCTCCCTATAGTAAAGTTTATATATTATTTGGTCATAATTACTTTAGCAATTCACATTTTAATCCAAAACTTTATTTTTTATGATTCAAGCTCTAGATGTTGAGAGATGAGAGAGAGAGTTGTAAGAAAATATTAAGGAGAGAAGGTAATTAAATGTAGACATTTTGGCCACAAAAAAGTTGATCTTAGTATTAATAGGTTTTTTTTTTTTTAAAAAAAAAGGTGTTTAATGGAGGTGTTGTTGCCTTTTAGCCATACCAAAAAAATAGATGAGGATCGTTAAAGTTTTTTAATTCCTTTAATTTTCATTTTAGAGTAATTAAAGCCTTTTTTGGGGTTGAAAATGAATTTGTTAAAATTTCTATGGTGTTTTATAGTTGTTTTAAGGTGAAAAAAATAGTTGAAAATGAGTTTTTAAGGTCCAAAAAACTTAGACCATGAATTTTTGGTCATCAAAGGTGACCAAAACTATTGTAGAGGACAATATGTCATTTACCACAACAGTCAACCTAACATCCATAGAGAAGAAAAAAGAAAAAGAAAAACTAGATCAAATAATGTGTTGTCCATTTCATCAAAAAACAAATAAAAAATAACATCAGCGAGGTATGCAGGCTTAGGCACATAGGCTTGACATATTTTTTTCCTAAGTTTTGATATATTTTATATTTTAAATTTAATTAATGCACTCTTTGATTTTTTTTATTCTTCTGACTTCGTATTAATTTTTTAATTTAAATTTTAATTAATACCCACTCTTTTATTTTTTAAGTTGTTTTATTCACCTTTTTTCAGAATAGTTATTCATGTTTTTAATTGTTTTTTTCACCTAATAATTGTGAAGCGACCAACCTTCTTATGAAATTTAAATAAGTTAAAACTGTTAGGTGACCAGCCTCAACATAAAATAAATGTCCTCAATGAATTGTGTGAACTTCTTCGCGTCATCTTAAATGTTTGTTTCATATCACATAATTGACCATTATTTAAGACTTATTTATTTGATTGAATTGAATTTATAAGCAAGCGATCCAGTTCCGAGACCTTTATACTTGAAGTTGCATCAGATAGTGATTTTGTATCTAAAGCTTTATTTCCCCCTAGGATTGAACCCTGGTGCAACATAAAGATATTTGCTCATCTTTGCTCACTTTTTCATCATGAAGAAATTGTTTTCTCTACCACTCATAATTTATGATGGAGTTCTCCAAATCAATAGTTATTGTCATTGTCATCACGTATCCAAACAAATAGAATTGTCCTCAGCTGATCTAACTATGTTCATCTTTTATAGTAGTCATCAAGATACACGTATGCATCATCATCATCGTCGTTATTATTTTTATTAAAAACTTTACAAACTTCGTTAAACGAGAAAATTTTATTGTAAAACATCTTATTTGATAAAGATTGTATTTTTTTTTTTTTTTGTTATGAGACCAAATCTTAATGATTGTATTTGTATAGGTCTAATCAATGAAAATAGATCATTGAGATATAAACTTGAAAGTGTTTTTACCGAGTGGAAAAAATAATTTCTCAATCAAAAGCTAGAGAGATAACATTCAATTTCTAAGATGTGATTTTAGATATTTGTTGGCATATGACAAAATAGGTGTTAAGTGTCATTGAGAAGACAATTGTTATCCTCAAAGTTTGGCTATAAATGGCTAAAATGGGTTCTTTAACAAATTGAGGGATATTTTAGAAAAAAAAATGTTAGATCCTAAAAGAGAGTTTTAACTTTCAAAAAAGAAAGATGTCTTACTTCACATTATATTGATGCTTATTCATTGGTGAAAATGTGTGACTTAGTATCTTAAAAAATGATATGCAGTAAACAATCTAGTATGGTTCTTTTTTAAAAAAATATATCTTTTTTTTTTCTCTTTTTAAAAGTTAACACCTATAAGAAATAGCTTTTAAAAGCATGTTATGTAGACTAAGGTTTAGGTCTATAAAATAGTGATATATATATATATATATATATATATATATATATATATATATATATATATAATATCACTTATTCATCCATGAAAACCTTTCAGGCATGTTGCTTTGATTTTGATATTTTAATGATTGATCTTATCTTAATTCTTCAAATTATATCTCATTATTTGATGTTGACATTTGGTCTTTAATTTTGGACTTTATGCCATCATTACAGACACTATATAAAGAGCTTTTTTTTTTGTTAGCTCTTTTATGTATCGTATTTATCCTTTTTTCATTTTTCTTCTATTTGGAGAATTTCCAAAACATGCCTACGATGTAAAGGGCGATCCTAGTCTGAGTTATTATTCAAAACATATTTAAGGCTTAAAATGGGACTGTAACGAATATATTTTTTTTTTATGAGAAAGACATAACAAAGATGACATTTCATCATCTCAAACCTAAATATGCTCATATTGATAAATATTAGTCTTATTTGAAATCATTGTTAATCAGGAAAACCATAAGGTTAACCTTAGAGATGAAGTGGTGGATCATAACTTGAACGTATACTATTTATTTGTTAAAAAAATAATAATTTTTTAGCCTCATTTCCTTAAAATAGGTTGATGAGCTTTTTCACCTATATATAACGTGAAAGTTTGTCAGCTTTTACACGAGTAAAATTAGGCTGAGTCACTTTTCCAGCCATGCTAAAGGCCAAAGTGAAAGTTTTGAATTGATAATTCAATTCGATAGTATGAACATGATACCAAGACAAACCTATCAAATCATTTGAATTTTTATTTTTTTTTTATCTTGGGTATGTTTTAAGCAAGAATTTTCTCTTCAAAATTTATAAAAGGTATTACAAGAAAAAAAAGAAGGTTCAAAGCAATAATTCACCCTTTTGAGACTTATGAGGAATAAATTACATTTTAGGATTAAAAAAGAGAGATGAGTAAGACTTGCATTTGCATTACATGTCTTAAAATTTGACCAATGAATTTCATAAAAATCTCTTGATTTCAGAATAACAATTAAAAAAAAAAACCATATCATTGTAAAACGTAAAGTAGTTCCAAAATATATGAAAAATAAATCCTAGAAACACAAGGTTTTAATGACCTTGCTCACAAAGCTTAATAACAAAAATGGTTTGATCACATAACACTCATTCCATCTTTATGTCAACTTTTCCCACCAAACATTTACGATTTGATGACATACATTAGGTGTCTATTTTATCATCTTAGCTGATCACAACTTACTTTGCTTACTTAAGGGATTCAAAGGCCAATATGTCACCATATTCTCGTCATAAGCTATGTCTTCAATAGTCAGTCCATTCACACCTTCAATATTGGCATTGGTATTGTCATAACTTGATTTTTCACCCACTTTTTCAAAAACATCTGCAAGAAATCCAAGAAAAATAAAAAAAAAACATTAAAAAAATGTTCTTAATGCATTTAGTTATTCCCATGCCTTTCTATTATTTTCAATTATTTTTCTTTTGTTAATGTTTTTTTTTAAATTCAAATAAATATGTTTCTGACACATTCATGTTCATTTTGTATTTCTTAGTTACTTTTCTTATCAAATTGATGTTAATATTGTTTTTTGAAGAAAAAAAATGAGAAAATCAAAAATCAAAATAGGAAGCAACATGGACAAAGAGGTAAAGTGCAAATCAAGAAAAATGAAGGATCAAGATAAAATAAGTTGCTTGAGGACCAAGTATTAAAAAAATAAAATGAAAAAAAAAATCAAGTGGGATAAAGTGTAAAGCAAGAGAAATAAGAGACCCCAACAAAATTGATTTACTTGGGGTTCAAGTAACTAAAGAGAAGATGATAAAATTTATGGGTTATCAATAAATGAGTGAATTGTAGAGAAAGGAGGGGAAAGCCACCACACAAAAAACCTAACCTTATCTCTCCTATATAAAATCTCTAACCACATCTTCCACTAAAAACCCTAGCCATAAAGAGATGAAGAGAGAAATAATGTTTTTTTTTTAAAAAAAAGAAGAAGAAGAAGAAGTGCTTAAATTAAAGAGAAAAATTTTAGCCATAAAAAAAAAAGAAGTGAAAACAACCAGCTCTCCACTCTTACCAAGGTGACAACCCATCTCCCTTTTTCTCATTTTCTAACACCACTTCCTCTATTTTTCTAACTCCCCCTCCATTTTCCAACCTTGAAACCAGCCTTTAAACATCATCATATAGCTTAGAAAAATCCAACTGCAACCCTCATAAAACAACCTTGAAAACTTTATCCAAACCAGAACATTACTTGATTTTATGGTCATAACTAAAGATACACACCCCGATTTCCCAACATTATTTATCTTGATGGAAATATAAGAAATAGTCCTAAAACTTTATGAAGAGTCACCATTTTGAAGCTCAAAGCATAATTGAAACAAAGAATTTAGAATTTATCTAAAAGTTCACTATAACTTAAACCTTGTTTTGATTTTAGCCTCTATTTGAAGTTACAAAAGTAAAAAAAAAAAAAAACTTATATAAGTTGGAAAGCTTAGAAGAAAATCTAAAACTTTTGTAAAGAGTCGAACTCTAAACTTTTGATTCAAATAAAATATGAAAATGTTTCCTCATTCATGCATTGATATTCATATCCGATGAATTTTATATCTTGGTTACAAAATCCGTTAAAAGTTTTGGCCTATATTAAAAGGCCTTTATAAGGTTGATATTCTAGTGTTTTCATAAATATCTCCTTTAATAAATCATGTTCGCTTAATCTTCAATAAAAAAATTCAATGTTATTCACCTATAATGTTTAAGGAAAATGAACTTTAATAAGTCATACTTTGAATGTTGATTGGGAGTAGCAACTTCAACTTTTAATTCGATTTTTGAAAATTAAAAGTCTTCTTTTAAATTGCATCAAACTTTTTCAACTAGTTATCCTTTAATGATTCCTAATGTAAATAAACCCTTAAAGGTTGTTATTCTTAGGTGTCGATTAGGGATGATAAGGTGATTCATTTATGCATGATGTGAATATCTTGGATTTGAATAAGTTGTCCATTTGTTGTGGTAATACATACACGAATCATAATATTGTTGTGTATAAACACTAATGAGGGGAAACCAACTAAAATTAAAATGGAAAGAGATGATTTTTAAATAGCATACAAGGGACCTTCATGTCACTAGATCTCATTTTCAAGTAGATGAATCCATAGAGGTCATTGTCTAGATAGAACTGAGGTATACAACTTTATTCATAAAACATTACTAGTGGAACTTGAGTACTACATGATAGATGTACATCTTCCCTTTCTTTAAAGGTCAATTTCAAACCCTAAACATATCTTGAATGATTTTTTTATGGTTGATTTTGATGTGTGTCAATGAGTTTATATTGAATAATTTTTACTATAGGATTGATATTTTTGTTTGCATTTTAGTCGAATCCCTCAAGTTGTATCTTTCTAATTTACGTGTCCTTATTCATGTCATAATCATCTCCAACATTATAATATCATTTCCTTTATGTGAGAAGCATATTTAGATTTTTATTCGATTTAAATAACATATGAAAATGTTTCCTAATCCATGCATGCATATTCATATTTGATAGGTTTTGTATCTTGGTTCCAAAATTTGTTAAGGGTTATGACCCATATTAAAAGGCCTTTAAAAGACCAATATTCTAATATTTTTATAAATACCTCCTTTACTAAATCATATTTGCTTAATCTCTAATAAAAAAAATTTAATGTTATTCACCTACAATGTTTAAGGAGCTTTGATTGAGAGTAACTCCTTTAACTTGTAATTTGAATTTCAAAAATTAAAGTCTTCTTTTAAAATGCGTCAAACATTTTTAATTAATTATCCATCAATAATTTCTAATATAAATGAACCCTTAAAGGTCGTTACTTTTAGGTGTCAATTAATCTAATAAGATGATTCATTTATATGAGATTTGAATATTTTAACTTTGAATAAGTTGTCTACTTGTTGGGGTAATACAAACACAATTCATAGTACCAATATGTATAAACACTGATGAGGGGCAACTAACTAAAATTAAAATGAAAATAGGTGATTTTTAAATAGCACATAAGGGACCTTTAAGTCTACATCTCATTTCCAAGTAGATAAACCCATAGAAGTCATTGCCTGGATAGGACTGGGGCATACAATCTTTATTCAACAAAAAATACTAGTGAAACTTGGTTACAATAGGATATATGAATCATAATGAGACATTATCTAGGGACCTTTCCTAGGATTTAGGGTAGGTTCAATGAGCCCGACATAAGCCTAATGATTATTTATTGCCATGAATTGACAGACTATTTGTAATCCTCCACATAAACTTAGGACTAAAGGTAGTAAGACCCCAATGAGTAATGCAAATTTAGGATGAAGAGAAATGAATAAAGGATAATAATAGTAATAAATATGTTATGTAATAGAGGTATTGTTGAAGTATAAATGAATTTATAAATTTAAAGGTATTGTTGAAGTATAAATGAGGATTATAAATTTTAGTTTAAAACTCGTAATGTCGACAAAATCGATAACAAGTTTCGACAAATAAAAGAATAATGAAGATTTAAAATAAATGTATTTTTAGAATAAGAAGATGATTCCGATGAATTATAATATGAATTATAATGGTAATGAGGAATCAAAGTTAAGAAAGAATTGCTCGAAAAAGTGTTGGTGTAAACCCTGGTTAAGAATTAGTAACGTTACCATGAAATGATGATAAGTTCGAAAAAGAAATAAATGATGAAAAAAATCAAATAAATATGTTTTGAAATAAGAAAATGGTCCTAAGTAGTAGTGGGACAATGAGGAAGGAATTCAGTAAAAAGATTGTGCAAAAAAGCATTAGTAACCAGGTAAGTTCCATGAAAACTACCTATGGTCAATTAAGGAGGGGGGAAACTATAAATAAGTGAAACATATCATCTCATGCACCCTTTAAAATAACCAATCAACTGAAATGAAGAAAGGAAGCGTTGATCTTGATTTCTTCCACCAAATTGAGAGAGATTACATTATTTATGAAGAAATTTAGGTAGTCTTTTGGAGAGAAAAATCAAATCAAGAGAGGTTTTAAGGGGTGAAAATCAAGGATAAAAGATGAAAACTAGTGAGAGAAAGTATGTATCTTAGAGAGAGAAGTGAAGATTTTGGAAGGAATTGTCTTAAAAACCATTTTATGTTCTTCCTAAAGGTTTAGGTAAGTGTTTTTACATGTGATTACTTTGTTTTCGTTGAGAATTTTTGATAAATATGGTTTGATGTAAAAGAAAGCTAGGGTTTTGCTTGAGAACCTTTGATGAGATAAGATTATGTTAAATTAGTTGTTAAACTATGTAATACATGTTGTTTAGAGTAAAGCCATGGTAGAAATTAAAGGAAAAGTCTATGGGTTTGTGTTGGTAGGTTCGACCATTAATGGGTAAGAGGTTATTTGAGACCTTTTGAATCAAAGTGAATGATTTTGTTGAAGAACATGTGAAAAAAATGGTTTTGAATGATGTTTTAATGTATGAAAACACTATAGGAAAATGGAGAAAATTTTAAAAGAGACAAAAGCTTAGTTGGCTAAAATTTATGAATATGATAAAGAGAAGCATGGATTATGTGAAGATTTACTTGAATTATTGTGTAGAATTATGCATCAAAATTGTATGAATATATATAGGATATTGATTTAGAACAAAACATTGAACGTTAAATCCAACCTTTGTTAGGAAATGAAAGAGAAGGGATTTTGAATGTGATGTTGTGTTATATCATGGTTGGACTTGAACAAAAAACATGTTATAATGACCCTTGAATTAGAAAAATATGAAAGGAATTCCATGAAAATTAAAAGTGTACTTTCAGCCTATAACAGAAGAAAATGAACTTGGATTGAGATAAGTTAACTAATGTTAATATCAATATTGATTAATCAACTACAAGATAAAGACTAATGATATTAACTACTATAAATATTAAGAATGATCTATTAGTCTACCACGAGTTGAAGGCTAATGATATTAGTTAATATTGATACTAGTTTTGGGTGATTAGTCTACCATGAGATGGTAACTAATGATATTAGTCTAAATTAATATCGAGATTGTTTGATTTGTCAACCACGAGAGTGGTGACTAATGATATTAAGTCTACTAATATCAAGATTGTATAGTGGAGCGGAAGAGCGAGGGAGGGCTATTAAGGATGAGAAGTTCATAATAGGTTGTAAAGATGGTGAATCAAGGGTTGATAACATGGAAGTAAATGCAAAATAGATATTGTGAAACCAAGGGAAAGGAATTGATTTTTTATGGAAAATGATGAAAGGAGACTAAGATCTGATATCTAGTTGGAATTTGGATGTTTGGGGAAAAAGGATGTGACCAATTCTTATAATAGTGAAGAAAAAAAAAGGGACTGGATTAAAACTGACAAACTTTATAATTGAGGTAACAAATGATGTTTGATGCAGCAGTTTATTAATAACACAAGAAATGATTGTTAGCTGACCATTTATGAAGTGAATGACAACTAGTTTTACATTCCATTGATGATGGAATAGTGAGTATTTAATAATAAACTGTGAAGGTAGATGATTTAACAAGCTAAGAGTAGATTGAATGGTAACGATTAGAAAAACCTTATAACGATGAGAAGAGAGATTTTTTTGACAACCCATTCATGAAAGGAATAGTGGCTGCAATGGTATCTCCTTATAAGGCAAAATAAAAGTTTTTCAATAACCCATTATAAGTAAACATAGTGGCAAATTTGATGACTCACTTCAAGTGAAAATGGTGGCTATTTGGCAACCTATTTTAAGTGTAAATGAGGGTTGCTATGACAACCCATTATAGTATGAACAATAATTGGTTAAACCACCGAATGTGATGTGAATGGTGGCTAATTAATGGCTCAATAGTTCATGAAACAAAGGTTATTTCAATAGTTAAATGTGATATACTAAAGGTTATTTAGGTACCCTGAATATAAGGTAATGAAGGTTATATACGGTGGCCAAACATGAAGCAAAATGTGGGCTATATATAAGTGAAGAAATGTGTGGGAAAGAGAAGATAAGTTGAATTGTATATTTATGTTGTGATGTTGGATGGCCACAGAACATTACTTAGATGTATAAAGTAAAATGGATCTTGTATAGACTATGTCTATCAAAGTGACCTAAAATCATTATGAATAAATAAATATGAGTGGATGATCAACTCGAATGTTGTACAATAACAACAAAACTAGCAAATCCATTTCCCAACAAATGCTTTATATAATAAACTCTTGAAGGTATTCATAAAGAAAGAGACCAATTCATTTTTCAAGAGAGGTATTTGGATACGATAACCATTTCTCTCCAACATCAGACATATGCTTTCACTGATTATTTGGTCTTTTTTTTCCATTGTATACAAGTTTGATCAGTTATGTGTTGCTTCCATGTTGAATTTATACTAGTGCATGAATGTAATAGCCAGACCTTTCCATTTCTTAATCTTGTTCCCATATAAGTTCATATACTAAAAAAAGGTTGCAATGCTTAAACTTTCATGGAAGAAATGGATGGGAAGCACATCATCCTTAATTAATTATACCATCATACTATAATATATCCTAAAGTGGATCTTAGTGTCATAACATAATTTTCACCCATTTTTTTTATATATAATCCAAAAAATAGAAAAAATCTCAAAATATATCTTTTCAATAAATTTAGTGAATTTTAATCATGTTACAATCTAAATTTCAGCACCTGATTGACACAGAGGTCAAGGCACTCTTAAGATTGCCTTGCTTATGCTAATCTTCAAACCCGTACATAATTCTATTAGAACTAAATATCAAAATAATAATATAAAGATTAATCATCACTTTGTATAACTATATTAAATACACTCATATACATAGTATATACGTGATTAACATGTATTGGTAAGGCATGTTAATCTTGTATATACATGTTATTTGTTCACATCAGATTTTTGTAACGATTTCCTTTTTTTTTGTGTCTTGTGCTCGAGTTTAATTCGTTGAAAGAAAAAATATAGGTAAAATACGGATACAGGTTCCTAGCTTGTCAAATTGGCCTCGACACAAATATTTCTTAATCAATGGTTGTTCCTTGATGTAGAAAAATGAGAAAAATTTAGAAGTCCATGTATTTTGTTACGATAAAAGTGAAAGTTGATGCACTAGCATTCATCATGCATTTTAAAATATATTGATATATCAATATCGATTTAATATTTTCTCATGTGGAAAACAATTTAAAAAATAAATAATTATGCAAAAACAAACACTCATGTAAAAACTCACTGCTTTTTTTAAGATTACTTGTTTTATCACCTACTTTGTATCAGAAGTTTAATTTTAAGTTAATTTTAAATATAATAAAAAATTTGTTAATATCGTTGATGTGTTATAAAATGTCATGATTTTTTTTAATCATGTCTTGGGCCACTTTATTGGTATGTTCAACATCCAAACCTTATTTTCTTGGTAAGGCATATGGTTTTGCTTCACCTTTCCTTTTTAATATATTTATGTGTTGTATTCTCTTAAATTAAACTTTGAACAACTATCTTTGTTTCCATCTCCTTTCTGAATCTGGGAGATGATGGTTGTTGATAAGGTCATCATCTTTTTAATCATTGGGTTTTAATGGTTTCTATTATGGTTGGTGTTTATACTAATCATTATTAGTTGGTCTTTTAGGCTTAAATGTTTTGTCCTATTTCTTAGACATCACTTGCTCAATTTTTTTCCCCAAGTCTTCACCTTTTGGAAGGATGGTATATTAGGCTAAACATTTGTATACCTCACGAGATGGTATGTCCTGCTTTTTATCATTGTCTTTATAATTTTTCTTGAAATTAGTATCCATGAAAAACTCCAATCTCTATCATAGTTGATCAGGT
>Ga0325414_1005185_pt1 | contig 13728 bp, 15 predicted proteins | sample PopdelMetagenome_8_FD_206183 | JGI IMG/M metagenome (GOLD analysis project Ga0325414, IMG submission 206183) | Populus deltoides microbial communities from Bellville, Georgia, United States - Leaf-PdKOR-R3 | ecosystem: Host-associated > Plants > Phyllosphere > Phylloplane/Leaf | place: USA...
TGAGCATTCTATAGGTACACAGTTGGCAAAGTATGAGACAACAAAGGAGGTTTGGGATCATCTGCAACGGTTATTCACACAATCAAATTTTGCAAAGCAGTATCAGTTAGAGAATGACATACGAGCTTTTCACCAGAAGAATATGAGTATTCAGGAGTTCTATTCTGCCATGACAGATCTTTGGGATCAATTGGCTCTTACAGAATCGGCAGAATTAAAAGCATGTGGTGCTTATATTGAGCGTAGAGAGTAGCAACGATTGGTACAATTTTTAACAACACTTTGCAGTGATTTCGAAGGACTTAGAGGTTCAATTTTGCATCGTTCTCCACTGCCTTCTGTTGACTCAGTTGTTAGTGAGTTATGGGCTGAAGAAATACGTCTTCAGTCTTATTCTGAAAAAGGAATTCTTTCTGCTTCAAATCCTTCTGTACTAGCAGTACCTTATAAGCCATTCTCTAATAATCAGAACAAGCCTTATATAAGGGTTGGCTTCGATTAGTGCAGTTTCTACAAGCAGAAAGGTCATTGGAAGGCACAATGTCCTAAGTTGAGACAGCAGAATCAAGCTTGGAAGTCTGGCAGTCAGTCACAATCTAATGCTCATCGATCACCTCAAGGTTATAAACTACCACACCACAATACTGCAGCAGTAGCTTCCCCAGGCTCTATTACCGATCCTAATACTTTGGCTGAGCAATTTCAGAAGTTTCTCTCCTTGCAGCCACAAGTAATGTCCGCTTCTTTCATAGGTCAGTTGCCTCATAGTTTCTAAAGTATGTCACACTCTGAATGGGTCTTGGATTCTGGTGCTTCCCATCATATGTCTCAAGATTCCTCATCTTTTACCTCAGTGTCCCCTTTGTCCTCCATTCCTGTTATGACTGCTGATGGCACTCCTATGCCCTTAGCAGGTGTTGGTTCTGTTGTCACACCTCACTTGTCTCTCCCTAATGTTTATCTTATTCCAAAACTCAAATTGAATCTTGCGTCTGTTGGTCAAATATGTGATTCTGGTGATTATTTAGTCATGTTTTCTGGTTCTTTTTGTTGTGTACAGGATCTGCAGTCTCAGAAGTTGATTGGGACAGGCCGTAGGGAGAATGGCATATATATTTTGGATGAGTTAAAAGTGACAGTTGTTGATGCTGCTACTATTGTTGATTTATCTTCCTTTCGTTTGAGTCTTTCATCTTCTAGTTTTTATTTATGGCATTCCTGTCTAGGTCATGTTTCGTCTTCTCGTTTGAGATTTTTGGCATCCACAGAAGCTTTAGGAAATTTGAAAACTTGTGACATTTCTGATTGTAGTGGATGTAAACTGGCAAAATTTTCTACTTTACCTTTTAATCGAAGTATTTCTGTTTCATCTTCACCATTTGATTTGATTCATTCTGATGTATGGGGACCTTCTCCTGTTTCCACAAAAGGAGGGTCTCGATATTATGTCTCTTTTATTGATGATCATACTCGTTATTGTTGGGTTTATTTAATGAAACATCGTTTTGAATTCTTTGGGATATATATAGCTTTTCTAGCTCTTATCAAAACTCAACATTCTGCTTTGATCAAATGCTTTAGGTGTGATTTAGGTGGGGAATACACCTCTAATAAATTTTGTCAAATGCTTGCCTTAGATGGAACCATCCACCAAACTTCATGTACAGATACTCCTGAACAAAATGGTGCAGCTGAAAGAAAACATAGGTACATTGTCAAAACTACTCGTTCTCTCTTGTTGTCTGCTTTTGTTCCTAGTGAATTTTGGGGAGAAGCCGTTCTTATTGCTGTAAGTTTGATTAATACAATTCCATCTTCTCATAGTTCAGGTCTATCTCCTTTTGAAAAGTTATATGGGTATGTCCCTGATTATTCCTCATTTAGAGTCTTTGGTTGTACTTGTTTGAGAAATTCTCTATTGTGATCTCGTGTCTTGGCTTTGTTTCTAGCAATCATGATTATGCTCTTTTTATTAAGTGCACTGATGCAGGTCGTATCATTCTATCTTTATATGTTGATGACATGATTATTACTGGTGATGATATTGATGGTATTTCAGTTTTGAAGACAGAGTTGGCTAGACAATTTGAAATGAAGGATTTGGGTTATCTTCGATATTTCCTGGGTATTGAGGTAGCATACTCACCTAGAGGTTACCTTCTTTCTCAGTCGAAATATATTGCAGATATTCTTGAGCGGGCTAGACTTACTGATAACAAGACTGTAGATACTCCTATTGAGGTCAACGCGAGGTACTCTTCTTCTGATGGTTTACCTTTGATAGATCCTACTTTATACCGCACTATTGTTGGGAGTTTGGTATATCTCACCATTACTCGTCCAGATATTGCATATGTTGTTCATGTTGTTAGTCAGTTTGTTGCTTCTCCTACTACTGTTCACTGGGCAGCTGTTCTTCGTATTTTGCGATATCTTCGGGGTACAGTTTTTCAGAGTCTTTTACTTTCATCCACCTCTTCTTTGGAGTTGCGTGCATACTCTGATGCTGATCATGGTAGTGATCCCACAGATCGCAAGTCTGTTACCGGGTTCTGTATCTTTTTAGGTGATTCTCTTATTTCTTGGAAGAGCAAGAAACAATCTATTGTTTCTCAATCATCCACCGAAGCAGAATATCGTGCCATGACATCTACTACCAAAGAGATTGTTTGGTTACGTTGGTTACTTGCTGATATGGGAATTTCCTTTTCTCATCCTACTCCTATGTATTATGACAACCAGAGTTCTATTCAAATTGCTCATAACTCGGTTTTTCATGAGCGCACTAAGCACATTGAGATTGATTGTCATCTTACTCGTCATCATCTCAAACATGGCACCATTGCTTTGCCTTTTGTTCCTTCTTCCTTGCAGATTGTAGATTTCTTTACCAAGGCGCATTCCTCTCTCGATTTCGTTTTCTGGTTGGCAAACTCTCGATGCTTGTAGCTGCCGCATCGTGAGTTTGAGGGGAGATGTTAAATAATATTTATGTAGTCTTATTTATTAAGGGTAGAATAGTACTTTTAGTTTGACCTATATATACTTTATTTGTATTTAGGTTAAGACTAAGCATTCATAATATACAAATTGTTCATAATTCTAGCCTCCTTTCTCTATTTGATCTCAATTAATTTAACAATTTTTTCTTAATACTGCTATACATAGATAGAAGAGAAGTAGTTTACTGTTTGTGGGAAGGAAAATGAAGCGAAGCTACAACCCCACAAGCTTGGTGGGAAATTTGCCTCTGGACGAGAATTGTTTTGGCGATTACTGTTTGCTGTTAAATGTGCTTGGGTTTCCATTTTTTTTAGAAGAACTGGAGGCCAGTTTTTTAATTACTGGTTGAGTATCTAAATCATCAATGGAAGGCTATTTATAATAAAATATCAAGACGTTACGTGCTTTAACTTTTCTTACGGAAAATTCGTAATATACATAAAAAAAAAATGATGGATGTGATTTTGGTATTGAAGCAAAGAAAAATGGTACAAACTTTATATCTAGGTTAATGTCTTCACATGTTAATGTTGTGATTTGTTATTCTAGACGTTAGGTTACTTTAGTGGTTTGTTACCACTCTATCAATAAATCCCTATTGTTAAGGGTTAGTTGTTTGATTTAATTAGTCTGACTAGTCTATCAATAATTTTTTTCTTGTGAACATAGAACATATATGCTAAACGGCTTCAAATCCCACATTGAAAAAATAAAATATTCTTCTGGTATTTATATAGTGAACTTTGAAATGACTTGGTGATCGACTGAAAAATATGAAAAAAAAGAAGTCTCTAGGTAGGAGAGAAAAAAATAAAAAAAAAATGACTCTACTGGATTTTTACCGGGTTGACACGGCGGCCAACGCTATTGGGTTCTGGTGGCAGCAGGACCTACTGCTACTGGGTTCTAGTGTCAGTAGGGCCAAACTTTAGTGAGTCTTTCTCACAACTCCGGGCTCACCGCTGCTAGGTCCTGCTGACAATAATACCCAACATAAGTGGGTCCTGCTCGCAGCTCTAGGCCCACTATTCTTGGTTCTTGGTGGAAGCAGGGCCCAACTTTAGTGGGTCCTGCTTCAGCTAGGCCCACCGTTGCTGGGGCTTGTTGGTTACCCAAATCCATTATCATTGAGTCTGGCGACAATGTCAGGTTTAATAAACTTGACCCAACAATTGGGTATCCATCTTGGCACAAGTTGGAACTTATGTTTATATGATCAGCTGTTGTCACTAAATGCAGGCAAGGAATGGGAGCTGCTGCTGTTTTTGAAAGGGGGATGGTTGTGATGAGCTCTGCAATGGGCGGAAAGTCGAAAGCAACAACCTCTTATCCAAGGATTCACGATAGACACACTGGATGCAGCATAGATGTACGATGATGGCATATTGCAGAAGCTTCGATAATGCAGTTTAGGGCCACTATATATTATTCATAATAAAAGTGTAATGAGGTAGTTCTATACTCGCTTAAACAAAACTAGAAAGGCAGATGGCATATATTTTTAAATTCCCATGCCATGAACCACTCCTCACACTCGCTAGCCTTTACTTTTTATATGAATTCAAGTATGCATTGCACCTCCTTTGGCAACTCTACCCCTCCTTAACAATAGCGACCAGCAAATTCGACCTCAAAAAATGACAGCTCGGAGGATCAGACATGCACACATGTACATTGTTGTGGACGGTCGGTCCCCGTAAAGCATGTTTGAGCTCGTAAGGGAATGCCCAGAAGTTTCTTGGGTTCATGTATTCTTTTGTTTTTTTAAACGTAGGCGGCTTCCCTTTTATAAGGGCAAAAAAGCAGTCACAATCCAAATGCATGTATAATGTGGAACCTTATACAGTGTTTGGCAATAATTTTGATTGAGTAGAATTATAAATAAGACTGAACCTTATACAGTGTTTGGCAATAATCTTGATTGAGTAGAATTATAAATAAGACTGAACCTTATACAGTGTTTGGCAATAATCTTGAATCTGATTTTCGAAAAGATAGAATGTAAACCACCTGTTTATATATAGGTGGGGGTATGAATCATAGACTTAGAAATCGATCAATTTTTGTTTTTATCACTGGGATTCATTGATTCGAATTAGAGGCTTCAATGGGAAGTTAGAGGCATGAAATAGCAGATAAGGCAGAATTATATTTGAAATTAATTCGACAGATGAGAGCCTTCATGAAACAATTTGATCAGATTTAACCATCTATTTACAAAGATTTCTCAATTCGAACCAATCTAACTCAGATGTGTTAAATTAAAAGCAGTTGAAGAAATAAAAAGTTACGCATAATTTAATGACAATAACAATGACAATGTGAAAAATTTCCAATAATCTAAATATTATTTTTCAAGTTCCAAAAATTTTTATTTCTTGAAGCAGGGATAGCACATGCAATAACCTGGTTTCTTTACACAAGATCTATCTAGCCCAAGTTTGCTGAAATTAGGATGAGATTATCACAATGGAAGACATGCTCCAAGGCAACAAGACTATAAACCAACCCAATCACAACGCCTATACTTGGAGACGAGCAAAAGAAGTATAAATTCACAACAAAGATTGGTTAATTCTTTGAAGAGTTGAAAGTTCAATCAAAAACCAAGATTGACAACCAAAAGTTGGTAAAAATCAAAATATTATTAGCCAAAAAAAAATGTGCTAAAAATTATTCTCAAGAGTATTTATACCCCAAGTCAAAAACCTTAGTTTCCCTAATGGGTTATATATAAACCCAATTTAAATAATAATCAACCCAATCTAAAACTAACCCAAACTAATTAAAATAAATAAAATAAACAAGTCTGGAACCCAAACAAGTGTTTCGTCATAAAATAAAGAAAGTTTAGTAGCCCAACTAATTTAATAAGACAAGTTCGGTTATTTCCGCAGTCTATCTGGCAGCAGCAAAGCCCAACTTCAAACTAATGGTTCTCTCTCATCTGAGAGAATTAAAAGGTATGTGATATACTATTGGAAAGGTATGGAAGTCTAGTTTCCATCCCAACTGGAATCACCTCAAAATTCGATCTGTAGCTCCAGTTATGATAAAACAAGGTAGCGAAAGGTTAAAGTGTTTGAATCTAGTCTTCTTCTCCCAATCCTTGTGTAATGGTCTTGGTTACACCAACAAGCCCCTCTTGAACATGATTAAGATTAATCACGGCTTTCTCATCATTATTTAATATCCTCTTGAAGTCCACCTTAGCCCACATATCTTGAAGAAGTCTATTGAAAGCCTCTTTGAACCTTTTAGCTCTAAGTCTTGTAACTAAACCAACCAGAACCTCCAATGGATCCTTTGTTGCTTGGATCACATCACCACCAGGATGAGAGCCCCCGTAGCAAGCTTGGTAGGAGATTTCTCCTAATTCATAATTTAGTTTCGCCGATGGGTGGCTGGAGAAGCCCTAGGCATAAGGCAGGGGCCATCCAGCTGAGCAAGGCGAATCAACAATGATTTCTTTTTAGATTTAGCCATAAGAAATCAGAGGTCACTGAAGACACATAACAACTTCATAAAACCTAGCCAGTGAACGTAATCGGAAGGCAAATCCTTCCGGAGAAGGGAGAGTCTCTCTCTCATGTTTCTCTTTGACTAAGAGCTCTTTCTTCATTCTATATGCTTTATTATGTTTTCTTAAATTGCCTATAATGCTTGAAATTACCTTGTGATGGAACAAGGACATCATACCAACATGGTGCGTAAGGAAATTCGTTTCGCAGCTCACACATTTTGAAAAGAATATTTATTCGTATGTGAGAAATGATGTGAGTTATGTATGAACAAACATGTTACTTGCTCAATTAGTCGTCCAACCCCTTTTGTAAAGACTTGTAATGAAAAATTGAAATGGGACATGGATGTGTATGTGCGAACATACAGATATGACATGTATGAATATACGCATGTGGTATTCTTCTTATGAGGATGTTATATTATGAAATTACATGAGGTCAGGATAATGAAAGTACTAGTTGTGTAACTTACCACTCGACATTCTTGTATGAACTCGTGATGATAACAAAACTAAAAGAGGAATGTGAATTTATGAGTTTGTCAATATGATGTAATGTAAACCTATGAGTATGAAAATATAATATTATGGGCATGTGTATTGAAAATTCATTTTATGGGAATGTTGATTTACATTATCCTACATGGGTTATGCCTTCTTAATGAATGGAATGCAATGATAAATATGTAAAATGATATGGTGAAAAACATCCAGAATTTGACAGGAAAAAAAACCCATCGATTTTGGCCTTGAAAAAGTCGAGTCGTTACAATGTGAGGTGTTATTTTTATTGCTAACGATTTTCATGCAGGTTTAAAAAAAATGTTTTTTTTGGGAGAAAATATATCAAATTGATGGTACTGTAAGAAAGATGACGTGTTCTTTTATTACTATTAATCATTTTGGTACTAAAAGAATTTTTTCCTATCCCTAGGAATCGGATAATACTATATTATTTCTAATGCTTGTTTTGGTGCTATTTACCTTGTTTATTGGAGCTATAGGAATGCCTTTCAATCAATTCAATCAAGAAGAAATGAATTTGGATATATTATCCAAACTGATAATTCTGTCTTTAAGTCTTTTACATCAAAATCAAAATAAGTCTTTAGATTGGTATAAATTTGTAACGAATTCAACTTTTTCAGTCAGTATAGCTTCTTTTAAATAATGTCTTCTAACAATGTGCCACAAAAGAAGGGTGAAATCCCAGAAGATGGGCTTTCAAGAATACAACAATAGATGGAATTTATGTTTGGTGAGCTGATGACTAGGATTGAAAAATTAGAGACTAGGTCTGATGGGGGATGTAGTAAAAAGGATAGAGAAGCTAAGAAAGGAGGAGAGTGTTGCTGGAAACTTTGTAGATTAAGCTGAGGATGATCTTAACCACAATAGTGGGTTTTGTACACATAGGGGAGAGGTATGAGAATCGGCCAAGGAGGGGACATATTCGACCACATAAGGATTTTGAGTATAGAGGGGATTTTGATGATTTGGGTGATGTAGATCAAAATTTAGGTAGTATTAAGTTAAAAATCACAGCCTTTAAGGGAAAACTAATCTAGAAGCTTACTTAGATTGGGAAAAAAAGGTGGAGATGATTTTTGACATCCATAAGTACTATGAAGAAAAGAAGGTTATGTTAGCTGTAGTAGAGTTTACTGATTATACCATGGTTTGGTGGGAGAGATTGGTGGTAAAAAGAAGAAGGAATAGAGAAAGACCAATTAGGACGTGGGAAGAGTTGAAAACAATAATAAAGAAGACGTATGTTCCTAAAACTATTATAGGGAATTGTTTAATCGTTTACAAATGATTACACGGGGTAGTAAGAGTGTGGAGGAGTATCAGAAAGAATTAGAGATGGCTATGATTAGAGCTAATTTTAATGAAGATGAGGAAGTTATGATGTCTATGTTTTTTAATGGCTTGAATAGAGACATAACTAATGTTGTGGAGTTGCAATCTTATGTTGAATTCAAAGAGTTAGTGCATTTGGCCATTAAAGTTGAAGGACTGTTGAAAAGGAAGAGTAGTACATGATCTAGAGCTTATTTGAGGTCTTATTTGAGGTCTTTTTGCCCTTGGTGACTTCTAAAGTTGCTGAACCTACCTCCATGAAGAAGCAGGTTCGGCTAATGATAAAAAAAACTTATGCGAGAAGTCCAACCTAAGCATAATCGTGATATAAAATGTTTTAAGTGTCAGGGATAGGGACACTATGCATCAGAGTGTACAAATCGTCGAGTTATGATTCTAAGAAATGATAGAGAGATTGTGTCCACTAGTGAGGAGTCTGATTGTAATAACATGTCACCACTTGAGGATGCTAGTGATATAAAGTATGTTGTTGGTGATAAAGTTTTGGGGATTAGAAGGTCGCTCAGTGTTCATACTAATGAGGATGATGTGCAGCAACAAAGGAAGAACATCTTCCATACTAGATGTAACATCCCACATCGAAAGAAGAGTGTCCAGAGCTAGGGCATATTAAGGCAGTTGATACCTAACCTTGTAGGACGCGTTTTGGGGCCTGACACGATCAAAAGATTGATGTCTTCTCCCAAGTGTAGGAGTGTCGAAGTAATAAATAACCCGACAAGACCAGAATCGAACCACAGGGAGGTTAACTATATAAATTATAAATAATAATAATAATAATAATAATAATAATAATAATAATAATAAGTTAAAGAGAGCTTTGAGATGTGATATTGATATAAGGATTAAATAATGATAAAAACAATTATCAATGTTAAAGCCACTAATGGTATTTCAAACAAGTATAGAATAAACTCTTATTACTCAACTGGAAACCACACACAAGGGAGGTTCCAATCGGATTATAAATTGTTAACATGATTACATTAGTTATCTTATTCGAACAATGCTAATACTTATAAATATTGCAGGTATTCATGATTATAACTTATGTTAACAACAAATCAAGTTCCTTTCATAGAAGAGGTGTCGGTTATACCATATGATTTGGGCTATGAAAGTGCCAAGTATTTGATGTACCAAGGTTATACAACATAAATCTAGATTAACCATTTAACAAGCAAAGTATTAAGAGTGAACAAGATAACAAATACAAAACATGTTAGTATCAAATATTAAAGTCCATATTGAGTTTATACTATACTTATTCTTACACCATTAGTGTAACCTTTTCACCTTGACATAATAAATTTAGCTAAACATAATGAAGAAGAGAAACATAAATAAACAAGATAAGAACATAAATAAAGTATAAGTTAACTAAGTAAAGGAAAGGAAATGAAAAGCATAAACAAGAGATTAATATAAACAAAACTTAAGCATTACAAAAATATAAAGAGAGAGCAAGAACATGATCTTGATCTGAAAACCAAGATGCCTAAATACATGGCAAATGCCTCCTTTTATAGGCTAAAATTTAGAATTATTGATTTGATGACTAATTGTTGAGTGGGTGGCCACATCTTGACTTGGTGACAATTCTTATCTTCTTGTTTGAAAAAAAAGGTTCTTGCTAACATCAGAATTTAAACATATTGTCCTATTGAAAGTTCTAGGAAATTGTGTCAGCTTTCCAACAAAAAATGAATCGGTGCATTTTGACTTCTAGAACTCGAGATATGGGTTGGACACTGAACAATGTCTGGGCTACAGGACAGATTCTAACTTCTCCGTTGTTGCTAAGATTTGGACTTCCAAACAGCAGAATTGAGTCTTGCATTCCCATAAATGTTTTAGGCCTATGTCTTAGCTTTCTAGCCATATAAACCAAATTGAAATCCAAGATCTACAGCTCCAGATATGACCCAATGATTGAACAGTGCTTCAGTTTGGACTGAACCAACATCTCTTTTCTAAGCTTAACCCTCTCTTTGTCTTCTCAATTTCAGTAGTTAAACTCATTAATCAATCCTTTGATTTATGTGACAGGCCTGCATTTAAGATGAATATTTACCATAAATTTAAGGTATCTTATAGTATCAGACTTGTTATTATAAAACATGCTTTTATTAAGGAGTAATTGATACTTCAAGTGCAAAATGATGATATAAAACCTTGATAAAAATGCACTTTTAAGTACTAATCACACCCCCCAACCAGCTTATTACTAGTCCCTAGTAATCAAAGCGTTAGAATAGAAAAACAATTTGCAAGTTCCACAAAGCAAGGCATTCATCATTCAACTTCCATTAATCTATCCAAGTAAACAAACTCTCATTAAACTTATATATATCTGCTCAATATCTCTTAAAAAAAATATTAATAAACCTTCCATTTTATGTAATCAACGTATGAAAACATAGATGATGGGGCTTTTATTGGAAGAAAATAATATTATGTTCTAATGTTTAAGGTTAACTTCCTTGGGTTGAGATTATTATCTTTTCTTTTTTTTTCTTTTTTTTAATATATATACATATAACTTAAAACACAATGCATCTTTAACCCATGTAACGAGCTTTAGGCTAATGACTCCCAAACCAGTTGGTCTTAGGGCATTAGGTGTTGAGACACCTCTACGAGCTTAGTAACTCGGGTTGCAGATACTGATATGTAAATAGTGCAATGTTTGATTGCCTTAAGCTTTTCTCCTTAACCCATGTAACAAGCGTTGGGCCAATAGCTCCCAAGTTAGTTGACTTTAGGGTATTAGGTGTTAAAACACCCCTTCGGGCTTAATTGCTTAGGTTAGGGAGGCTACGAAACCAAACTTATCTAGGTTTTTATTATCATCAATTTTTTTATTTTATTTTTTCACATTATATACTATTCCTTTCCCTTAGTTTTTACCTTTAACAAAAGAACATAAATAATGTAATAATCCAATGTGCAACTCACAATCATATGTTAGAGTATGTGTGTGAAAATGAAGGTTTAAGAATACTTGTTAAATGAGTATATGAGCAGAATCAAGTGATAACAATGCGAGAGTTTGTAAACCTAAATATTTCAATAAGTATTCTGATAGACCTTGATAAGAATATTTACTAAGATGCATCTCAAGAGTCAATAAAATTCCTCCTTACTTTGCCATCCTAATAACAGTTTTGTCAAATGGTTTTAATAATAGCAAAAACAGTTAGTAAGTTAGTTTTTTTTTTAATGTCAAGTACTACCCTCTCCCCTCAACCAGAGCGAGACATTGTTCTCAATGTCATAAGGTAGAAAGATAGAGTATAGAAGACATCACCTGAAATAGCGAACACTGACAAACCTGAAACACACTTAAACAAATATAACAAAACAAAATAATATGCTATTAATAAAACCAAAAGACACAAGGATTCACAAACGAAGACTCAAATCCAATCTAAGCTTTTTACGACTTTCCTTAGTTGACCAATTTATGCGACTCATAGAGGGATCAATTACAGGGATGAAAGATTGTAGTTGGTCAATCCATTGTTCAGCAGTAGCAATAGAGATTATGATTTGTCATGCCGAAGATGTTAGAAATTCCTGTTCCACAGCTTGATCAAGAAAAGCCAAGAAATTGTCATAAAAACCTCTAACATTTAACAGACCTATGGGTTTATGGTGAATGTACAGTTGGGCCTAAGAGGAAATATGAAAGATCTCTTCCAATGTGCCTAGATCACCTGGTAAAGCAATGAAGGCATCAGCATGGTTAAACATTGCATTCAGTCAATCAGACATTGTGGGGACCTGTAGTTCCTCTCCAATTGTTTTGCCAATGATGTCCCCTTTTGCTAAAGCATTGGGGACGACCCCCAAAACTTGACAGCCTCCTAAAAATGCAGCTATTGACACCCCCCATCAACCCAAGGTTGCCTCCCTCATACACTAATTGAATCTTTCTCTCAGCTAGTACCTGACCAAGATGATTTGCTGATTCTAAAAACTCTTTTTCTTTCCCAAGACTAGATCCACTGAAAACACAAATATTTCTTATGTGATGACTGAAGGAACCTGCCATTTCTACACACTTATATAACTGATGAATGTATGGGTTGAGAAGAAATGAAGGGAAGGAAGAGAAGATTTTATAGATGAGAAATTGAAAATGCAATCATACCACCTATATGTAGGCCAACTAGAGTCTCACTCTCTCTCTCTCTCTTTATTTATTTATTTATTTTGAAAAAGCATGTGTATGTACAGGTAGTTGTGATTGTGGCTCACATCTTCCCTTGGTTTTACATCCAAGAACGACTTAAATGGCCTCTACGGGTCAGGGATAGGCTTCCCATCCAGTTTTTTTAAAAACTAGCAAACATGGTATTTTTTAGTCAGATTCCCAAGACTATGTCGAGCATGTTCTTTATAGAATTGTGGCTATAAATCATGAATTACACGATGCACATCTCCACTAGGATGCGTCTAAAGAGTTAATAGAAGATTATCTAAAGACCCCTTACTCAGGCCATCCTTAATGAATTGTATTTTATCTTCACAGTTTATAGATACCATTCCTAAAGAACGACATTGTGCATTACAAGTCCATCTGGCACATCGATGACAGACTTTCAATCGTTTTGCACGATGTTTCTTTGCAAAATTGCTTTTACCTATCCCAGGCATGTATGAAATGAAAGAATTAGAGGACTCACCTGATAATCGGACCTTTGCTTCAATTAGCCAACGAATATCTTCAGGAATTCCATGATTCATTAACAACCTCAATCTTGCACACTTAGCACGGTAAATTTTTGCAATCGCATTTGGAGGCAAAACAAGAAAATACTTTTTCAACTTTTCAGGAGTGGTGTCCATTTTCAAATTAGAATTGGAGAAGAGATTCAAAGAAGGGAGAAAGAGCAAAGAATTGCATAAATATATACAGATATCAGTTATTATGGGAAACTGAAAGAACCGACTTAAGTCATGGAGTACCGTTATCCGCCATTTGATGGGGGTGAGAGAGACTAGCAAAACAAAAGTTATACCAAAACAAAACACAAAACAATGTGAGAAAAAGAATCAATCTTTATATATAGGATCACTCAATTCAATAGAATCATTTTCAACTGAAAAATTGTCAAAGTAAACTTTCAAACGATGTCCATTTACCTTGAAATCATTGTCATTCTTTGGATTCTCGATATCACAGGCCCCATATGGATACACATGTTTCACAATAAAAGGATCACTCCATCTTGATCTTAGTTTTCCAGGAAATAAATGGAGTCGAGAATTATAAAGCAAGACTTTTTGACCAACATTGAATGTTTTTCTCA
>Ga0325414_1005187_pt1 | contig 13727 bp, 6 predicted proteins | sample PopdelMetagenome_8_FD_206183 | JGI IMG/M metagenome (GOLD analysis project Ga0325414, IMG submission 206183) | Populus deltoides microbial communities from Bellville, Georgia, United States - Leaf-PdKOR-R3 | ecosystem: Host-associated > Plants > Phyllosphere > Phylloplane/Leaf | place: USA...
AAGGAAACTACGGGCGAAACTGTGAAGTGTGCGCGCATGTTGGCGATGGAAATGAAAGGGAAAAGACGGGGCTCTTTGTTTCTTAAGGAAGGGTTTATTTTCTGAAAAGTGAATATATTTGTTTTTTAAAAAGTAGTTTTTTAAAAAAAATTAAAATTTTTTTATTTGTTTACAATTAAAAAAAGTTAGTAAACAAAAAAATATTTTCTTGTAAAAGGAATATTTAGCTTGATTTTCAGGAAAATATTTTCCTTTTATTTTAGGTGTAAAACACTTTTCAGAAGTTGTGAAAAAATTAAAAATATCATATTATTTATTGATTATGTCAAATTTGGTCCTTAAAATTTTAATTGCTATATATTTTATTTGAATCTTTTTTTCCTTCAAATTCAACCCTTACAATTTAATTTAATTTGATTTTTTTATTAACTTTAGTCCTTATTTTTATGATAGTTATTTACTTTTCTCTTATCATTTTTTAAATTAAAATTTTTTATCTATCAAATTTGGTTCTCATTCTTTTGATTGTTACTTATTTTATTTAAAATAATTTATGAAATTGTAATTATTATTATTTTAATTTCTTTATCTGTTACATTTGATCTCTATTATTTTGATTATTATTTATTTTATTTGAGATAATTTATGAAATTATATTTTTTCCAATTCCATTTTGATTCAACTTCTTACTTTGTAAGATTTGTTCTTTATTATTTTAATAAACTTGAAAAAAAAACAATAATAAGTTATTTTCCAGCTCATTTTTCATAACATAACCAAACACTAGAAAGTATTTTTTAACTTACTTTCCATAACACTACCAAACATCGGAAAATAATTTACTTTTCCGAAATTCACTTTCCAAGGAAACCACTTTCCAAAAGGAAACTATTTTCCTGCAAACAAACGGAGCCTAAGAACCTAAGTCGACAGACACACAAATATTAACAATACTCTAAAAGGCGTGGGGAAAGTACCATAGCTTTCCCCACGCCTTTTATTTTCGTTGTACTAATATTTTTATTTTATTTTAATTTTTTTTTACATGTTTTTTTTTCCATGATTTACTTCTTTTTTAAAAAAAAATTGTATGTTTTTTTCAAAATTATTTGCGCTGATTTTTTTTCTAATATTGAACTGGTTGAGAATTTAGCTCTGTTATTTAAAAAAAACATTGTGAATTGTTACAATGTTTTTCTATATGATTGTTTTTCTTTCTTTTTATGAATTTTTCCCAAAATGGTTCTTTTCAAGTTTTTTTTTTCATATTGAGCTAGTTGAGGATTTAGTTTTGTAGTTTTTTTTTATAAAAAAAACATTGTAGATTGCTACAGTATTTCCCCCACATGGTTTTTGTTTTGCTACAATATTTCTCCAAATGTTTTTGTTTCAAAATTCTCTTTGTTGAATTTTTTTTTTAATATTGAGCTGGTTGATAATTTAGCTTTAGCTTTCCCTACATGTTTTTTTCTTTATTTTTTTTGTTTTTGTTTTTTGTTTTTTTTTCCCAAAATTGTCTTCTTTTTTATGTTTTTTTCAGAATTGTTTTTGTCAATTTTATTTTTTTAATATTGAGCTGATTGAAAATTTAGCTTTATAGTTTTTTCTTTAAAATAATGTTAATTTCTACAGTGTTTCCCCATATGATTTTTTTTCATTTTCTTAGTTTTTTTTCCAGAATCATATTTGTCAATTTTATTTTTTCATATTGAGCTGGTTGATCATTTAGCTTGTAGTTTTTTTCTTGAAAAAAAACATTACGCATTGCTACAGTATTTTGTCCAAACGGTGCCGTTTTAAACGGCACTGTGAGTCTTCTTCTTCCCCTAGACGCGCGAAGTAGGGGAAGAAGAAGATTTTTCTTCCCCCTGTTTTCACCGACTTTCTTCTTCTGAAAAGCATCAAAATGACGCCGACCAAGGACCCCCCCACTTGCTCAAAGCTTTCCACGTGTTGGAGGGGCGGTGAAGGGGTAGCAGCACAGTGGCCACTCGGTCTCTCTCTCCCCTGTTTTTTGCCTATAAAAACAGGGGAAGAGAGAGCAGAAAGAAAGAGAGAGCAGAAGAGGGAGCACAAGAGAGTAAAAGAGAGGAGGAAGACCGAAAGAAAAAAAGGAAAAAAAACAGAGCAAAGAAGAGAGAAAAGAAGAGTAGAAAAGGAAAGAAAAAAACAGAGGAGGGAGAGGAGGAAGAAGAAGCACCGAGCGCCATTGTGCCCCTAGCCACCATTAGCAGCGTCGTTGCCACTGCCACAGTCGCTAGAAGCACCGTGAGTCACCACAAGTAAGCCTTCTTCCCTTTCCCTTTCTTCTTCTTCTTCTTTTTCTTCTTTTTCTTCGGGTCTCGCCACTGTTCACGTTGCATGTGAACAGTTGAGAGACCCACTGTTTAAATGGGTCGGCAGACTCGGCCCAACCCAAAATGTTTGGGAGGGGTTCGGCCAAATTCAAAAAAAATTCTCAAAAATGCTTTTGAAAAATTGTAATTTTTTCGTGTATTTTCTACTGTTTTTTGCTTAATATCGGTCTGTATTTTACATCGTAAAAATACAAATCCGGTATTAAAATACCCGGTTTTCATCAACTTAAAAAAACTTGAAAAAAGAAAAAAATATTTTTATGCATACGGCCAAGTGTCTCAAAGCTAAAAAATCATATTGTATTTTTTCATACACCAAAAAACAATGTTTTAACATGCATTTTGGCTTTAATAACCAGTTTATTAAAGTTAAGAGAACATTGATGAAAATTTTGAAAACAACAAAAATTTATTTTGTTTGTCTTTAGTATCTGGGGTACGACATTACACGTGATACGTATTCTGGATATTAAATTCTATTTTTTTCGGACACTAAAACGGTTAAGTTTTACCTCATTAAGATAAGAACCTCCTTATTAAGGAGGGCTTTTCTTGACCCTTTAGACGGACCAACAATTAGAAAACGCAACCAAAATCTTAGATTTTATCAAACAATAAAACAATGCAGTTTATGTTAGGTAGGGCGTAGTTGGGGTGCTAATACCTTCCCTTTACACAACAAGTCTCCGTACCCCATCTCTGAGACTAGTTAGGGTTTCTAGTGACCAGAATACTAGGTGGCGACTCTCAGTCCATATTTTACTGATAAGAGACAAGAATTCCTTGTCTCTTCATATTTGCCAGGTAGACACCAATTTCTTGAGTGGTGGATGATCGTCGCGATGCCGCATACATGCAATAATTGCTACAGTGTTTTCCTGTATAGTTTTTTTTTTCCTTTGGTTTTTTTATGATTTTTTCTAAAGTTATATTTATTGATTTTATTTTTTTAATATTGAGTTGATTGAGAATTACAATTGTATATTTCCTCACAAAACACTATAGATTGTTGCAGTGTTTCCCTACATGATTTTTTTTCCTTTTGTTTTTCTTATGATTTTTTTCAAAATTATCTTTGTCTATTTTATTTTTTTAATGTTAAGCTAGTTGAGAATTTAGTTTTATAGTTTAATTTTTCTTGGAAACATTTCTCCATATATATATATTTTTTTTATTTTTTCTACAAATCCATAACAGTGCACAAACATATCATAAACCCGCGGCAGCGCGTGGGCATGACAACTAGTATATATATATATATATATATATATATATATAAAAGAAGAAGTGTTCTTTTAAATGGGCAGGACTGAGAAGGATACCAGTTAACAGAAAGAGTTTTTTTTTTTGGATTGAAATAATAAGAAAACAAGGATTTTATGACAAAATATTAAAGCTTTTTTCTAAGATACTGTAGTCACAAATGCAGTGTTAAAGGTGATAATATTACTATATATAGTATTGAACTTTATAATATACAAAGATGTAACATGTATTACTGTCAATATTCTTTCTTCTTTAGATTCACTATAAAACTTGAGTCTTGCGTGATTGTATTGCTTTCTGGATTATTTTGGAGTTAATTTTCTTATTTTTTCCCTCGATGTTAGAGAATATTTTTCATATATTTTACATATGTATTTAGCATGATTATTTGCACGTGAGATATATTTTACACAGAGTGAGGTTAAAATTCCAACAAAACACCGTCAGAAAAAAAAAAGGAATTAAAATCATTGTATATTAAAAAAAAACTAATAGGCATTAATGAAACACTTTGAACATTGGTTTCTGTTTTTCTGTTTGGATTTTTTAAAATTAATACAGTAATTTAAAATTTTTGACAGAATAATACTATTTGAAAAAAATCTGATGAAATAACACATTTTCATTTTTTTACACTTTTTACTTAAATATCATTATTTTCAAACACAATAAAATAATTATCATATTTTAAAAAAATATTAATTAAACATGTCATGGAAGATAATTCCAAAGTAACCGAGTCTTCATCGTTGATTGTATACCTTAAAAAAAATAAAACAAGTTGGTTGGAGGCGCCGTGACCTTTTCTCCTCATCATTAGTCTCGTTTTTGTTTTACACTCTTACCTGCAAAAGTACGTAGAAAGAAGATTAATTTGTTGCTGAAAATAAAGAATCTCTCGAGAGAGAAGATGGGTAGCTTAAAGCTTGAATCCACGTTTTGAAAAGGCTGAAAATATGTTGAGAGAATATTAATTTGTTGCTGAAAATATGAAGGTTGCCATTTGAGAGAGAGAAAGAAGCTTTGGAGTTGAAAATTAGCAAGTTTCCAAGGAAAGTGCTTGAAGAGAGAAGCTGAAGGAGGTTGCGATGATGATGAAACTTGGAAGGCATCCAAAAGTAGGAGCCAGGAAAAAGTAATTCATATAACTATAAACGAACAACAATCCATCGTCGCTTTCTCTTTCTCTCATCTGATTCATAAGCACAGCCTCTCTCTCATCTGTATGCATGGTTTGCTTGTTTGACAGGACATGTTTACGAAGAATAGAAGACAAATACATCAATTAAATTGATGTCACATTGTGACATTAATTAATTATGGTGATTTAGAAATGTGACATCAATTGTATATTATATTTTTGACATCCACATATAAATTAATTATTAAAAAACAATATTAATATATAAATTTTATAATTCAAAAACAATATCAATCCACATCCAATTTCATAATAAGATCAAATCATTACACTTCGAATATACTTGTTGTAACCCGATCCTTCGAGCCCGATCATGAGGTATTGATTCCAACATTATTTATAGATTCTTCATTGGTATCATAACTTTAGGGTTACCGCACATATGTGTGGACCCCAACACTTTAAAAGTTTGTTATTTGGATTAAAAATACTTTTGAAAAATTTTGATTTTTAAAAAAAAAAAAAATTGATCATTTTGATGTGTTAATGTTAAAAATAATTTTTTAAAAAATATATTATTTTAATATATTTTCACGCAAAAAAACACAATCTCAAACACTACCAAAGTATTGCAACACAAACATTCATAGTAGATTCATAACACATCAAAATCACTCAAAAACAATAAATATTTGTTTTGAGTTTGAAAATGGCCATTGGGATCAACTAAGAAGCTGCTAGAATCAACTAAGAAACTGCTAGAATCAAGACTGGTATGCCAAAATCAGTATGAAACAGTGGCGGCGCTTGGACCTAGCGCTGCCAAGACTAGCGGGGCATGGAGTCCACTTGTTACCGTTGTTAAGAAGCTTTTTGGGATACACCACCCTCTCCTCTTCTATTATGTGTCAGTGATGAGACGCACCTAGAAATCTAGCCTAAAAAAGATTTAGTTTCTTTATTTCTTTCTCCTTTTCTCTCTCTCAATTTTCTCAATTTTTTTGATGCTACTACATCGACCATGTAGGGAAAAGTGGTTAGTTGTCACTATATTATGGATAATGGTTGATCATGACTATGGAAAGAAAAGGGCTACCGACTTTGATTTTAGAGGCCACGTAATGATTAGCTAGTCTTGTTGATGTTGAGGAAGAAAGAGCTAGCGACAAGAGAGATAATAGTGGGTGGTGGTGTTTGACTGTGTGATCATGGCTGACGACTTAGTTGATGGCAGCGATGATGGGTTGTCATTGGTAAAAGCAACGGGACAAAGCAGAGCTATATAATAAGGTTTGTGTGGGTGTTATGTTGGGTTCTCAATATCATACACGCAACGGAAATAATAAAACAAAATTATTTGATAGTCGTTAGGATCTCGTTAGACAGATCTAGAGTTGTTTAGGGATTTATTACCTGAAGATCTAATCTTCTCCGGCTTTTAATAATTCTTTAAAGGTTAGGTTGTTACAAATCACAAGTCGTCCAATTATCTGGCCTCCAACGGTAATCCACATGAACCACCAGTGAGAAATCTCTTAAATCTTTATTTAAGAGAGAGAGATTCTTATGCCTGGAGTGCTAATTCTTTATTTTGTGACTTACATAGTTTTTCTATCTAACAGACAACCTCTTAAAAAATAAGAGGCATGGCTTTATATTTATAGAGAATCCTAAAAACATTATAAATGGCAAAATATCTATTTGCCACTTAAATAATTGTAGACATAATTTTAAGCACCTGAAATTAAACAAGCAAACGTGTACAAATATATGATTTTATTAAATATATGAATGGGTAAAATCTCTATGTAATATATTCTTTCAAAAGAATATGGCAATCATCTGATTCTTCACTTGGATTTGATGTATTGTGACTTGATTTATTTGAGAAATCAAACATGGATTTGTGTTTTGCAAGAACGTGAATTTGGACGTGTATTGCGAAGCGAGATATGGTGATTTGATTCTTGAAGAGTACCTTTGATTCGTCTTTAAAGTGTTGTTGAAGAACTCTAATGGGGCGTTTAGACTTGATCCAATAGAGCTTTGTTCTTTGTAGACTTCAAGCATAGATGAAGGAGGCTTGAGAACTCTTGAGAGAGTTTTATTGCTTGAAGAGCTTGTCTTAAAGAAAATTTGTATCTCCAAAATCCCCCTTCCTCTAGGTTGAGGCCCTCTATTTATAGAGATATGAAGGGGCTCTCATGTCCTTTTTCAATGCCACATGACATAATTTATGATAAGATATCTTGACGGGATCTTACATTTATAGCTAAATATCTTGAATATCTCATCCCAGGTGTCAACTTTCCATTGGCCAAGAAATATATGAAGGCTCATTTATTTTCCATGACATATATTTCAATTTTATTTTATTCTTTCTTTTAAAAAATAAAATAACACATGACGAAATTTGATTGGTAGAAAATTTGTGTTTCTACAATAATATCCATATATTATTTAAGAATAATTTTGGAAATTTAATCAATCAATTTCTTATTTGATTATTCTAGGACTAGAATTATAATCCCTGAATTAAATACATTCTAGTACTTAATTTCTAAAATTATTTTCAATCAAGTTCACTTAATTAATTATCTCAGTTTAATTTCTAACTAATGATTCTTAATGTGTGTGACCTATTATATTTCTATGTTGGCTCAAATGTAAATTATAATTCTAAATAAATGAAATCAAATAAATCAAATAATTTAATTTATTATCAATTCAATAATTAATTAATTTATATTTGAAGATCAAGTGCACCGTCTAGCAACGTGTCATGATCCCTCAAAAATTAGAAAAATCATAAGTGATTTGACTTAACCTTTCAGAAATCAGTTTCTTAATATAATTATTATCTCTTCATCAATAATGTTTCGATTTAGACCTTTTATCATTGAGTGTATCTGTCATGTCAAATTTTATTTGTTCGCAACATTATAGTCATTGATCCTTTGAATAAAATTTGAAACTCTTTTCAAATCTCATTCCACCTTGTGCAAAGATTTAACAATCAATACTATGTGAGAACATGTGGAACATTTTTTCCAATTCACCTAGGGTAATGAATCCTCTCTTGATCACTCAAATATATTTACATAGTTTATGTTATATTCAATGTTTGCCCATTTGTTACCCTTACCAAGATATCATTTAACAAGATCAAAACATAACACTCCCTATATAAGATAACTTAGTGATCTTAAGTCTAAAAATCATTTACACAACCGTCATGTAAGTCTTTTCATAGACACAAGTGATATCTCTATAAGAAAATCTCATGCGGGTTAGTTTAGTGTACTTGTCTTATAACAAGTACCTATATATTAATCCTAAATATTTCTTACACCTTAGCTTATGAGAACAATTGCTTCCTTTCATAAATAAAAGAACATAATATGTATCAATCTCTACGACTCTTGTCATAACCCAATTTTTAAATAAATAATAAAAAATGAATGAATAATAATATATTTGAGAATGAGGTTAAGACAACACAAATTCAGAGTTCAGGGATGGAATTATCAAATTTAAGAGTCAATTGATCAGAAATTGAAGAATTAATAAGTTTAAGAATTTAATTAAAATTTGAATTAGTTTAATTAATAAAATCAAGAGTTTAATTGAAGAATTAATAAGTTTGCAGACTTAATTAAACTTTAATTTAATTAATTAAAAAAATTCAGAGATTTAATTGAATTTAATCCAGGGGTAAAATTAAAAATTTAATGATTAAAGGACCCAATTGATACATTTCAAAACGTGAGGCACCAAGCTACAATTTGTCATTTTCCATGCCAAATGACGTCGTTTTGGATCCTACTGTTCATCATCTGTTTGCCGAAGACCGGTGCAACAGGGGAAAATACAGCAGATCATGGCCAGGGGAAAATCCAGCAGATCACGACCACTATACCCACGATGCTGTTTTTGAAGCCCATGATCTCTCGCCTCCACGATGCCCGCCGTTTCTGGAAGCAGGGACACAAGACCTTCTCTGGCTTTATAAAAGCTAGAGAAAGGTCTCCAGGGAAAAAAACAAAAGAAAGGAACGGACGGACGGAGAACTAAAAAAAAGAGAGAGAAGAGGGAAACAAAGGGTGAGACCGTTATACTCGTCTTCAGTAGCAGCTCCAGAGCTCCATCTTTAGCAGCCACTGCACCGGGAACAGGGCACTGCAAGAGAGAAATACAGGGAGACCGAGGAAGAGTGGACCGAAACAGAGAAAAAAAAAAGCGAGCAGGAGAACAGACAAGAGGGGACGGAGAAGGAAAGGAGAAAAGAACAAAGGGGAGGAGAAACAGAGAACAGAAGCAGGAAAACAGAGACGGACAGACACACCAAACAGAGAAAAAGAGAACACACAGAAGCAGGAATATGTCAATTCTTTAAACAAGATCATTCCCCAATAAGATGTCAAGAAATTTATTTATTTTATTGACTTGAATATAATATTTTTAAGTTCGTTGTGATATTGGTAGACAACTCTAAAAAAATATCTAATATTTAAAAAAATATTAATTAAAAAATTTTTAAAAATAATGTCATGATATAATAAAAATATTATAATTATAACAACTTTATAATTTTTTTTACAAAATATTTTTATTTTATAAATTTTATTTTTACTCTAAATTCATAAATTAAATATTAAATTTATTAATCTAATACTATACGAAAATTAAAAATATATTAAGTTTTTATTGGTAATAATTATGTATATAAATATAATAATATCAATTAACTATGATGTATATTAAACTAACATGTTGTTGGTGAAGAGTTTTAGGGTAGTTGGGTTTTGACGACTAGGATGCCATAGGTGGAAGAGTTGGCGGCAGTCACGGGAAATAATAGGGGTGTCGGCAGCGAAGGTTTTCAAGCGGGAGAGAGAAGGAATAAGATAGCATGTTATTTTTAAATTTTCTTTTATTTTCTCTTTTCTGCACCTTCTTTTTCTTTTTTTTACTTTATCTTTATCTTCTTGTTTCTCTATATCACTCAAATAAAAATTTTAGGGTGCTTTTTTTTTAAAAAAAAATAGTTTCCGGGAACTATTTTCTAAATTTTTATGTGTTTGTTTGCTACTAATAAAGTTGGTCAATATAAAACATTTTCCGGTCATCGAAAAACACTTTCCTGTCAAAGAAAAGTTGGTCAACATAAAACATTTTTCAATCAATGGAAAACACTTTCATGTCAAAGAAACATTTAGCTTGATTTTCAGGAAAGTGTTTTCATTTTATTTTGGACGGAAAACACTTTCCAGAAGTTGTAAAAAATTTAAAAATATCATATTATTTACTAATTATGTCAAATTTGATCCTCAAATTTTTTATTGCTATGTATTTTGTTTGAACCTTTTTCTTTTCAATTGCATCCCTTAAAATTTGATTTAATTTGATTTTTATATTAACTTTGGTCCTTATTTTTATGATTGTTATTTACTTTTCTTTTATCATTTTTTTAATTGAAATTTTTTATCAATCAAATTTGATCCTCATTCTTTTGATTGTTACTTATTTTATTTAAAATAATTTATAAAATTGTAATTATTATTATTTTAATTTCATCATCTTTCAATTTTTTTATATGTTAGATTTGATCTCTATTATTTTGTTTATTATTTATTTTATTTGAGATAATTTATGAAATTAGATTTTTTTTCAATTCCATTCTCATTTAACCTTTTAATTTGTAAGATTTGTTCCTTATTATTTTAATAAACTTGAAAAAAAAATGAAACATTAATAAGTTATTTTCCAGCTCATTTTACATAGCATAACCAAACACTGGAAAGTATTTTCCAACTTATTTTTCTTTACACTACCAAACATCGAAAAATAATTTACTTTCTCGGAATTCACTTTTCAAGAAAACCACTTTCAAAAGGAAACTACTTTCCTGCAAACAAACGGGGTCTAAATCTTCTCTCTGAATTTTTTTTTTTTTTGCTCTCACTTTTTTCTCTTTACCATTTTTTCTCTTTTGTTTTTCTTTTGTTTTCCCCTAAAAATCTCCTTTTTTTCTTCAAATTTCTCTTGTCTCTACAATTTTTCCTCACGTATATTTTTCCTTGCTCTTTCAATGATGACTAGGCCCCGTTTGTTTGCTGGAAAGTAGTTTTCTTTTCGAAAGTGAATTCCGAGAAAATGAATTATTTTCTGATGTTTGGCAATGTAATAGAAAATAAGTTGGAAAATACTTTCTAGTGTTTGGTTATGTCATAGAAAATGAGCTAGAAAATAACTTATTAGTGTTTTATTTTTCTCAAGTTTATTAAAATAATGAGGAACAAATCTTACAAATTAAAAAGTTGAATGAGAATGAAAATGAAAAAAATATAATTTCATAAATTATCTCAAATAAAATAAATAATAATCAAAATAATAGAGATCAAATCTAAAAAATAAAAAAAACATGAAAGATGAAAAAATTAAAATAATAATAATTAAAATTTCATAAATTATTTCAAATAAAATAAGTAACAATCAAAAGAATGAGGACTAAATTTGATACATAAAAAATTTCAATAAAAAAATGATAAGGGAAAAGCAAATAACAATTATAAAAATGAGGACCAAAGTTAATATAAAAATTAAATTTTAAGAGATGAAATTGAAAAATAAATATTCAAAACAATATATATATATATATATAGCAATCAAAAGTTTGAGGATCAAATTTGATATAATCAGCAAATAATATAATATTTCTAAATTTTTCACAACTTCCGGAAAGTATTTTCTACCTAAATTTTTCAGGAAAACACTTTCCTGGAAATCAAGCCAAATTTTTCTTTGACTGGAAAGTGTTTTTCGTTGATCAACTTTTCTAATGGTAAACAAACATGAGAAAGTTTAGAAAGTGATTTCCTGAAAAGTGAATTTCAAAAATTAAACATAGCCTAGGGTTTGTTTTTTTAGCACGCCCCCTTCTCTGCCATTTATAATTTTTTATACTACCATCTCTGAAAGTATTTTTTTTTCTTGATTTCTTATTCTTTCTTATCCCTTTATTGTATTTTTTTGGCTCTTCAATTCTTACTTGATTATCTTTCCACCCACTAAATGTTTTTATTATTTTTTTTCTCTTTGATTTTATTCTCTGTTTTTGTTTTAGTTGTTTTAATTTTTTTTATTTTCAAAACTTCATCGAAATGAAAACTATAAACGAAAAAGTTAAAAATTATAAAATTGCTAGAAATTGGTTGAATTCAATTGAGAAAACATTTTTTTACAAGTCTTTATATTTTTTTTTCATTTTAAAAAATTATGTTAAAATATAAAGGGTCAATAAATGGGTTATGACATCGGTCTCATGACAAGGTCATGTATTTGGCAAGTTGACTGAGGTAGACTCAAATCGGGTTTTTTTGTTTTTTTTTTAATTTTATCATTTAACATTTTATTTTTTAGGAATTGATTATATATATATATATATATATCCTATTATATATTTTTAATTATATTATTAAATTAACTATATTTATTGAACCAAAAGGAGCTAATGGCCAGCGGTAGATCACGACACCAATCTAGTTCAATTACTATATCAATTTATTGGAATAGCTTGTTTGTGTGAAAAATGCTATAATTGAGCCTTTTATCATACGAATTAGAATATTTTAAATTGAACGATGTCAATTGTTGGCTAATTAGATGTTGACACATGTCCTGGTCTCTATAAAAATCGACTGAAAATGGTCTAGTTTAAATGTTAGAGAGACAATTTTACTCTCTTTTTTTCATGTAAATAGATTGATATGGTCTGAATTTAATTAAAGAAAACAATTAAACAATGAGGTTTAAATGATGGGCTTTAATAGGTAATAATGCACTAATACTCAATCCAACTCGAAGGGACCCACCAAAGTCCGACCCAATTGTAACCGAATTGCTTACTCCCAGTACTATATAAGATAAGCAGGAGTCTTATATAGTACGAATTCAATTCTGCATGATTTTACTTCGAAAAGAAATCTACTTGTGCATGTCACGGACGCAATATATGTTCAAAAATGCGTTCAAAATTCACTATATACGCCCATGCATGGCCGATAATGTTCAAAATTCACAATTTCTAGTAAGGAGGAGGAGCTACTTCTTTGAAATCGTAATTGCATACATCATATCATTTATTTTACTAAATTCTCATGATCATGCTTTTATTCGAAAATATATTTACTTTATCTTTTTATTATTTAGTTCATTTACAAATTTATTGATGTTTCACGCTAATATTATTGATTTTTAACTGGGATTTACACCGATACTTTTTTATACCATTCTTTTTTTTTTCTTATGAATTGATCACATATTTTAAATTTTTATTTTTATTTCATTTTATTTTCAAATATTCCTCATAATTTATTGTTTTTAAATTAAAAACTACCTTATTCATGACTGATTAGGCACGTCCAGGAGTGTGGCCATCTGGTTGGTAGGTCAAACTCGTGGCTAGCTAACTCTCAAAGAGTATATCGTGAGCTTGGAAATGAGCTTTAATTAATTGTACGTGTCCTTTAATAACATTGACACTCTTTAATCTCGTTACTAAAATGTCCTTTTACGATTGAGTCATAAATCATATAAGATGTTGCGTTTTGGTTTAAATTAAGATTTTGTGGCTTCAAGTTATTGACAGGTTGCGATACATCCACTCACACTCTAGCCTTTGTTATATTATTGTTTACAAACAGATAAAAAAACAATAATATTAATTAAATTTAAAGTGTGTCCTAAATAATTAGGATAACTCGAAACCAGTTGATTGGATTACTGGGAATCACGATAGGAAAAAGAAAATAATTGATTGCAAGAGTTTTACTTAACATGAATGTAACACGGTTAAAATTATATTTTTTTAAATTATATTTTTTTATTTAAAATTATTTTTTTATATTTTTTGTATTATTTTGATATACCGATATTAAAAATATTTTAGAAAGTGCTACTAC